>JAABUQ010001999.1_pt1 | contig 41645 bp, 30 predicted proteins | sample 5560001 | NCBI WGS metagenome assembly JAABUQ01 (sample SAMN10711888, study PRJNA513371) | rock metagenome | isolation source: Antarctica rocks | place: Antarctica: Victoria Land, Finger Mt nord | collected 2015-12-18
CGCCTGCGTTCCCCGGGGCGTGTGCCGGCTCCGCGGGGGTGACGCGGTCGGCCTCGGCGACGCGGTGGCGAAGGGGTGCGTCAGCCGGGTGACGGTCATGGGAGAAACGCTAGGCACCGGAGCACCCACCGTCGTCGTCCGCCGGGACCGGGCGCTGTCATCCCGTGGACCCCGCTCCCGCGGGCGAGGGTCGTCCGACGGGGCAGGACCGGCCCGGCGGCCTGCTGCTCCCTGCCGTCTCCCTCGGCCTGTGGCACAACGTCGGTTCCGACCCGGACGCGGACGGCCGGCGGTCGATCCTGCGGCGGATCGCGGAAGTACCTGCCGGGACAGTCCGGACGCGAGCCTGCGCCGGATGGGCGTGCACCACGTCGACGTCCTCTCCTCCCACCGCCCCGACCCGGGCACCCCGGTCGAGGAGACGATGGGAGCACTGCACTCTGCCGTCCGGTCGGGGAAGCCCCGCCACGTCGGGATCTCCACCTACAGCCGGGAGCAGGGCCGTCGCCGCGGCGACGGCCCTGACGGCGCTGGACACCGCTGTTGATCCACCAGGAGTCCTACTCCCCCTGTTCCGTCGCACCGCGGAGTCCGGCCTGCTGGCGACACTGGACGAGCTCGGCGTCGGGTCGATCGCCTTCTCGCCGCAGGCACAGGGCCTCCTCACCGACAGGTACCTCGACGGGATCCCGGCGAACTCCCGTGCGGCCGGGCCGAGCACGTCGCTGGACGCGGCGCGGATCACCGAGTCGACCCTGGCGACGCTGCGGACGCTGGACGGGATGGCGGCCGGCCGCGGCCAGACCGTCGCCCAGCTGGAGGCCAACGCCGCCGCCACCACCGGCCCGGAGCGGAGGCGGACGAGCTCGGCGCGATCGACGCCTGCCTGGCCGCGCGGGCGGCTGAGCCGGCGACCCGAGCCGTAGCGTGCGGGGCGTGAGCGACGCGACCGTCCCCGCAGGTGGCCCGCCCGGCGACCGGGACCGGGCCCGGACCGACCTGCCCGCCGCGCTGCGGGCCGACGTCCGGCTGCTGGCCGACACCCTGGGCCGGGTCCTGGTCGAGGCAGGGGGCCCGGATCTGCTCGCGGACGTCGAACGCCTGCGTGAGTTGATGATCTCTGCCCGCCGGGACCCGGCCGGGTCCGCCGCCGACGATGCCGGGGCTCTGGTCGCGTCGTGGTCGCTGGACCGGGCGGAGGAGGTGACGCGGGCGTTCACCGCCTACTTCCACCTGGCGAACCTCGCGGAGGAGCACCACCGCACCCGGACCCTGCGCGAGCGGGACACCGCGCTGCCCGGGCGCGACCCGGCCCCTCCCGGCTCCATCCCGGCTGCACTCGACGGACTCGCGGTCAGCCTCGGGGCGGACCGGGCCGCGGAGCTCCTCGGCCGGCTGGAGTTCCGACCGGTCCTGACCGCACACCCGACCGAGGCCCGCCGGGTCGCGCTGACCAACGCGATCGCCCGGGTCGAGGACCTGCTCGCGGCGCTGGACGACACCCGGACCGGTTCCTCCGAGCGCGCGGAACTCCAGCGACGCCTGCTCGAGGAGGTCGACGTCCTGTGGCGCAGCGACCAGCTCCGCGCCGTCCGCCCCGGCCCACTGGACGAGGTCCGCGCCGCGATGGCCGTCTTCGACGACACCCTGTTCCGCACGGTCCCGGCCGTGTACCGGGCACTGGACGACGCCCTGCAGCCGGACCGCGCCGGCGCGGCCCCGCCCATCGCGCCCGCGTTCGTCCGGCTGGGCTCGTGGATCGGTGGTGACCGGGACGGGAACCCCAACGTCACCGCCTCGATCACCCGGGACGCGATGGGGATCCAGTCCGAGCACGCCCTGCTGGCCCTGGAGCGCGTCGCCTCCCGCGTGGGGCGGACCCTCACCCTGGCGGCCGGGTCCACGCCCGCGTCGGCGGAGCTGACCGCGCTGCTGGGCCGGGCCCGGGCCACCGACCCGTCGGCGATGGCCGACCTGGACCTGCGTTCGCCGGGCGAGCCGCACCGCACAGCGCTGCTGTACCTGGCGGTGCGGATCAGCGGTACCCGGCGCCGCGACGCGGACCTCGCCTACGCCCACCCCGACCAGCTGCTGGCCGACCTGCACGTCGTGCAGGACTCCCTGGTCGCCGCCCACGCTGTGCGTCAGGCCTACGGCGAGCTGCAGCACCTGGTCTGGCAGGTGGAGACGTTCGGGTTCCACCTCGCGGAGCTCGAGGTCCGCCAGCACTCGGCGGTGCACGCGGCCGCGCTCGCCGACCTGGCGGAGCACGGTGTGGCGAGCAGTGCTCTGGCGCCGATGACCGTCGAGGTGCTGGACACCATCCGGGTGGTCGCGGCGATCCAGCGCCGGTTCGGTGCCGCGGCCTGCCGGCGCTACGTCATCTCTTTCACCCAGAGCGCGCGGGACCTCGCGGCCGTGGGTGAGCTCGCCGGGTACGCCCTGGGTGATGCGGCGGATGAGACGGAGCTGGACGTCGTGCCGCTGTTCGAGACCGGGGAGGACCTGGCCAACAGCGTCGACATCCTCCGGGAGGCGCTGACCGACCCCCGCGTCACCGCGCGCCTGGCCGCGACCGGCCGCCGGTACGAGGTGATGCTCGGCTACTCCGATTCGGCCAAGGACGTCGGGCCCACGTCGGCGACACTGGCGTTGCACGACGCCCAGGCCCGCCTGGTCGACTGGGCCGTCCGGCACGACATCGCGCTGACGATGTTCCACGGCCGGGGCGGTGCTCTCGGTCGTGGCGGTGGCCCGGCGAACCGGGCGATCGTCGCCCAGGCGGCGGGTTCGGTCGCGGGCCGGTTCAAGGTCACCGAGCAGGGTGAGGTCATCTTCGCCCGGTACGGCCAGGAGAGCATCGCTCGCCGGCACATCGAGCAGGTCGCGGCGGCGACGCTGCAGGCGTGGGACCCGGTGGTCCAGGACGCGGCGCGGAGCTCGGCCGACCGGTTCGCCCCGATCGCCGCGATCCTTAATGCGGCGTCGAGGGACGCCTACCACCGGCTCATCCGTGCCGACGGTTTCGCCGCCTGGTTCGCCCAGGTCACCCCCCTGGACGAGGTCGGCCAGCTGCAGATCGGCTCCCGACCGGCCAAGCGGGGCCTGTCCGGGGCGGCCGACCGAGCCTCGCTGTCCCTGGACGACCTGCGGGCGATCCCGTGGGTGTTCGCCTGGTCCCAGGCGCGGGTCAACCTGCCGGGCTGGTACGGCCTGGGCTCGGGACTGGCCGCCGTCGGCGACCTCGACCTGCTGCGGGACGCCCGCGAGCACTGGCCGCTGTTCACGGTGATGCTGGAGAACGCGGCCATGTCCCTGGCCAAGGCGGACCGGCGGATCGCCGCCCGCTACCTGGCGCTCGGGGACCGCGCCGACCTCGCGGAGCTCGTGCTGGCCGAGTACGACCTGACCCGGGAGTGGGTGCTCGCGGTCAGTGGGCACACCCGGTTGCTGGAGGACCGGCGGGTGCTCGGGCGCGCCGTCCAGCTCCGCGACCCCTACGTCGACGCGCTGTCCGTGCTGCAGTTGCGCGCGCTGGAGGAGCTGCGGCGCTCGGGGTCCGCGGAGTCCGATGCCGACACCCCGCGCCTGCGCCGTCTGTTGCTGCAGACGGTCAACGGTGTCGCGGCGGGCCTGCAGAACACCGGGTGAGCACTGCTCCGCCGGTCTGGGTGGTCCGGCGGGTCGAGGCGACCGGGTCGACCAACGCTGACCTGCTCGCCGCCGCCGCCGCCGCCGGCGCCCCCGAGGGCAGCGCTTTGGTCGCCGACCACCAGCGGGCCGGGCGGGGGCGCCTGGGCCGGCAGTGGCTGACACCGCCTGGCAGTGCGCTGGCGGTGTCGGTGCTGTTCCGGCCGCCGGCCGCCGCCCGCGACCGACTGGGGTGGCTGCCGTTGCTGTCGGGACTGGCAGTGCTCGACGCCCTCGACGCCCTGGCGCCCGGGGTCGGCGCCGCGCTGAAGTGGCCGAACGACGTCCTCGTCGGGGCGGGGGACGGAGCGGCGAAGGTCGCCGGGGTGCTCGTGCAGGCTGAGCCCGGGGCGGGCGCGGTCGTCGTCGGGATCGGCGTCAACGTGTCCACCCCGGCCGCCGACCTGCCCGTCGGGGTGGCGGCGACCTCGCTCGCCGCGGCCGGCGCCGACGTCGACCGTGAGTCCCTCCTGCAGGCCCTGCTCGGCCGACTGGGAGAGCGGTACGCGAGCTGGGTGGACGGCACCGCCCCCCTCGACGACCTGCGCGCCCGCTGCTCGACGCTCGGCCGGGACGTGGTGGTCGACCGGCCCGGCGGTCCGCTGGCCGGACGGGCCGTGGACGTCGACGTCGCCGGCCGACTGCTGGTGCGCCGTGCCGACGGGACCACGGAGGCGCTCGACGCCGGGGACGTCACGCACCTGCGCGCCGCTGACTGACCGCCAGACCGCGCGGCGCACACGATCTGTCTGCCACCGCCCGCGTACCTGGTGGATCCCGACCCGGTGCGGGTCTGACACCACGCGTCGGCAGCGGCTCCAGGCCGTCGCGCAGTCCGCCCTCCGGGGTGACGCTGGACACCTCGGCCATGCAGGCGATGTCGCCGGCCGACGCCCGGACCAAGCCGGAGCAGCTCCCCGAGTTGGACACCCTGGTCGGGGGGCTGCGCGACCTCGGTAACCCGGCGACCACGGGCGAGCTCGACCTCTCCCGTGCCTGGTCGCCGTGGCGCACCTGGTCCCAGCTGTCAATCGGGTCGGTCAGCCCCCGACTCCCAGCGAGCTGTACAGGGCGGGCCTACCCGGAGCCACGACCCGGCGGGGTCCGGGTGACACCTCCGCCCCCGACCACGGCCACCTGGTCGAGGTCGAGGTGGGTCCGGCATCAGTCCCCGAATCGCGTCAACGGGTCCGTCGACAGTGCGGTCATGGCCCTCATGGCGTCGTCGTCGAGTGCGAAGGTGTCCCAGATGGTGGCCAGAGAGGTGATCGCTCCGGACTCGTCCAGGTCCAGCGCGGTGACGCCACCCAGCACAGGTCGGCCAGTGGTGCGCCACTCGTACCCGCCACCTTGCTCACCGCCGACGACATGGCGGAGGTCGGCGCCAGCGGTGTAGGGAAGACGCGTCCCCGCGCGGGCCAAGTAGCGGTTGATCGCTTCGCGACCGTGTACAGCGGTCCGCAACGAGTGGTCCTCGAACACGCCATCGACGGTGAAGAGCGAGGCGGCCGCTTCGTGATCGCCAGCAGTGAGCGCTGTGTGCAACCCCTGCGCCACTCGATCGACCGCCTTCGGCGCGGTCCGCTCGACCGTGGATTCGCCGAAGTCGCCGGGGACGGGCATGGAGTGCGCCTGCGCCCCGTCCACCGGGCCGAGAGGCCGGGAGTCCCAGTAGTCGACCCATCGCACGAATCGCCCGCCTCTCACATCGACGACGGCGATGCCGCGGATCTCACAGCCCAGCATCGGCGGGGTGTCGACGACGAAGACGATCCCGCCGCTGTCGTCACCGATCGCCCGCGTGTTGTAGAACATCGCGGGCGCGGGCCACTCGGGGACTGCGGTCCTCCAGTTCTGTCGGAACTCCTCGTTGCTACGGAAGATCCAACCGCCGACAGCGTCTGCGTACACGGTTGCAGACTGGTCGAAGTGCTCGTTCATACGGTCGAAGTCGTGCGCGCACTTGGCCTCCGTGTAGGACGTGAGCACCGAGGCCAGGGTCGGCGTGCAATGAGTCAGGTCGCAGGGATGGTCTTCGGGGTGGGTCCTACGGTCAGCTGGTCGGTAGGTCATGACTGTCACCTTGTCCTCGTGTGGTCGACGATTGTGGGGTCTGTCGACGACAGGTGAGCCGATCCGCCTGCCGCTACGTGGTCACTGGGTCCCGCAAGAAGTGCTCCGCTGTCGCGACGGTGACCTCGCCCGCCGAGATCGGCACCAGCATGGGCGGCGCCGGAGCGCTGGTCGGTGTCGTCACCCGTGCGTGGTGAGGGTCTCGGTGGCGACGCGGCGGGCGATGTTCTCGACCTGGTCGCCGATGAGGCGCAGGTAGCCGATACGCCCGCGCGGATCGGGGTTTGCGCAGGACACGATCGGGGTCCGCGGCGGCCTCGAGGGTTCTGGCGGGGTCGATGTCCTGGGTGCCGGGACAGCGGGCGGACAGCGGGCGGACATGGGCGGCGTCCTCCGGACGGAGAAGTCCGCTTCGGCTGCGGCTGGCCAATCGTGATGGAGGTCGTCCTGGTGAAGCGTCAGCAGGCGGCGTCGTCCGAGGGGGTGGTTCAGGACCAGAGCTGTCAGCTCAGCCGGGTGAGTCGGACGGTCACGACCTGGAAGGGGCGCAGGGACAGGGCCACCGACCCGTCCGCCGCCACCGTCAACGGGTCGGCCCCGGCCAGCGGCTGCTCGAGCAGGTCCTCCGAGCGGGCAGACCGGACCCCGAACCCGGGTAGCAGCAGCGTGTCCGCGTGCCCGCCGAGGGACTCGTAGAGCCGGACGACGACGTCACCGGACCTGTCGTCGGCCATCTTCACGGCCTCCACGACCACGGCGTCCCCGGTGGTGTCCACCAGCGGGACGGCCGGGACGGCGCCCGGGGTCGCGGACCCGGTGACCACCCGCGGGCGCAGGTTCAGCGCGTACCCGCCCGCGACGGCGTCGACGATCCCGGCGCCGGGCAGCAGCGTGTAGGTCTGGACGTGCCGTCCCTGGTCGGCCTGTGGGTCAGGGGAGAGCGGTGCTCGCAGCAGGCTGACGCGCAGGGTGGTCGTCGTCCCGCCGCCGGTGCGGGCCGAGGTCGACGCGTCGTAGCCGTAGGTGGAGTCGGTGAGCAGGGCCACCCCGTACCCGGTCTCGCCCACGTGGACCCAGCGGTGCGCACTCGCCTCGAACCGCGCGTGGTCCCAGCTGGTGTTGGTGTGTGTCGGCCGTTCGACCGAGCCGAACTGGATCTCCGCCGTGGACCGGGGTGCTCGCACGTCGAGCTCGAACCCGGCCTTGAGGAACTTCTGCCGTTCGTGCCAGTCGGTGACCGTCCTGATCCGCAGCCCGGGGTCACCCGCGGACAGGGTCAGGGTCTGCTCGACGCGCGAGGAGCCGAAGGAGCGGGTGACCACGACCTCGGCCGCGAGCGGGTGGTCGGAGCCCACCTCGACCGAGTCCGCCTCGACCAGGTCCACGTACCGGTTGAGGTAGGACCTGTCGACGTCCCAGGCGTCGTAGGTGTTCGGGAAGTCCGTGTGCAGGCGCAGCAGGTTGCCCCGCGACCCCGGTGCCAGCACCTCCCGGTCCGCCCGCAGGTCCAACACGGACGTGAGCAGGCCGTCGGCGTCGATCGTCACCCGCACCAGGCCGTTGTCCAGCAGGACGTCGCCGCCGGCCCGCGTCACGGTCACGGGCGCGATGTGCGCTCGTCCCGCCGCGTCCAGGGAGTCGGTCAACGGGACCACGGCCGACGCGGGCGTCATGACCAGCTGGCGACCGCGTGCCGCCACGCCGGCACCGTCGACGTCGAGCACCGACGTCGCAGCGCGGGGACTCGCCGAGAACACCGCTCCGGCGGCCGGTGCCAGCAGGCGCTGGGCGTCCGTGCGCAGCGTCTCCAGTTCAGCGGTGATGCGCTCGTAGTCGGCCTCGGCCTCCTCGTGCACCCAGCGGATCGAGCTCCCGGGGAGGATGTCGTGGAACTGCAGCAGGAGCACGTGCTTCCACAGCCGGTCCAGCACCTCGTGCGGGTAGACGGCGCCCAGGTGAACGGCGGCGGCGGTCCACCAGAGCTCGACCTCGCGAAGCAGGTGCTCGCTGCGCCGGTTGCCGGCCTTGCCACGGGCCTGGGAGGTGTAGGTCCCGCGGTGCATCTCCAGGTACAGCTCGCCGTTCCAGACCGGCGCGTCGGGGTACTCGGCCAGCGCGGCGTCGAAGAAGGCGTCCGGGGTGGAGTGCACGACCCGCGGCGCCCCCTCCAGGTCCGCGAACCGCTTCACCCGTTCGAGCATCTCCCGGGTCGGGCCACCGCCGCCGTCGCCGTAGCCGTACGGCAGCAGCGAGGTGGTCGCCCGGCCGGAGTCGGCGTGGTTGCGGACGGAGTGCAGCAGCTCGTCCCCGGTCACCGCGGCGTTGTAGGTGTCGACGGGGGGGAAGTGGGTGAAGATCCGGGTGCCGTCGATGCCCTCCCACCAGAACGTGTGGTGCGGGAACCGGTTGGTCCTGTTCCACGAGATCTTCTGGGTGAGGAACCACCGCAGGCCGGCGAGTGCGGCCAGCTGCGGGTAGGCGGCGGTGTAGCCGAACGAGTCCGGCAGCCACGCCCCGGTGCACGGGGCACCGAACTCCTCGGTGAAGAAGCGCTGCCCGTGCACGAACTGCCGCGCGAGTGCCTCCCCGCCCGGCAGGTTCCCATCGGACTCCACCCACATGCCACCCACCGGGACCCAGGACCCGTCCCCGGCCGCGTCCTGCATGCGCTTGTAGGTCTCGGGCCAGCGGTCCTTCACCCAGGCGTACTGCTGGGCCTGGGAGCAGGCGAAGACCATGCCCGGCTCGGCCGCGGCGAGGGCGACGACGTTGGCGAACGTGCGCGAGACCTTGCGCTGCGTCTCGCGCATCGGCCACAGCCACGCGGTGTCGATGTGGGCGTGTCCCACCGCGTGCACCACGTGGGCGGAGGCGTTGGCCGGCCGGGACAGGACCGCGGCCAGTTCGGCACGGGCCTCGGTCGCGCTGCCCGGGACGTCCTCGAGGTCGAGGGCGTCACACGCCCGGTCCAGCGCGACGCGGATCTCGTGACGGCGGGGGTCGGTCCGCTCCAGGGCGTGCATCAGCTCCCGCAGGACGTCCATGTCCAGCGTGAGGCCGTAGACCTCGGGGTCCAGGACCGCGACGTCGGCACGTGCGAAGCGGTAGGCCGGCCCGAGCAGGCCCGCGTCCCGGCTGCCGAGGTCCGTGGTCGAGGTACCGGCACCGACGCCCTGGACCTCGGGGTTGGCCGCCGCCTCGACGAGCCACTCGACCGTGCCGCCGACGGCGGACGCGGGGACCGGTACGTAGGAGTTCGCCGGGTTCAGCGCCTTGACCGGGACACCGGCCGGGTCGTGCACCAGCGCCTCGGCCTGGAACCCGGGACCGCCGCTGCGCAGGAAGCCGATGTCGATCACCGCCTCCACCTGGAGACCGGACCAGTCCGCCGGCACCTTCCCGCTCACGCGGAACCAGGTCGTCGACCAGGGCGGACCCCAGGTGGACCCCACGTCGAACGGTGCGTAGGTGGCCGCCATCGCCTCGTCGACACCGACCGGCTCGCCGGGCACCTCCCAGGCGGTGACCGTGAGCGGTGCTCTGACGGTGTGGATCGCTGGGCGGACGCGGGCGTCCAGGACGTGGTCGATGCGGGCTTCGACCTCGGTCCGGTCGGCGTGCATGGGGTTCCTCCTCGGTGCGGTTCGGGGGCGGTGCGGATGGGCGCACGGCGCGGGCGGCTCAGCCCTTGACGCCGCCACCGAAGGCGAACGCACCGCCGAGGCGCTTGGACAGCACCAGGTACAGCAGCACCGACGGCAGCGAGTACAGCAGCGAGTAGGCAGCCAGCTGGCCGTAGACCACCTGTCCGTACTGGCCGAAGAAGGTGTAGATGGTCACCGACATCGGCTGCTTCTCCGGGCTGAGCAGCAGGATGAACGGGACGAAGAAGTTGCCCCACAGGCCGATGAACGTGTAGATCCCGACGACCGACAGTCCCGGCCACATGAGCGGCAGGATCACCCGACGCAGCCCCTGCATCGGCGACGCGCCATCGGTCCAGGCGGCCTCCTCCAGCTCGATGGGCACACCGTCCATGAAGTTCTTGGTCAGCCACAGCGAGATCGGCAGGGCGGTCGTCGCCATGAAGACCATCGTCCCGGTGATCGAGTCGTCCAGTGCCAGCTGGACGAACAGTCCGTACACCGGGACCATGATCGCGGTGATCGGCAGGCCGGTGGAGAACAGGATCGTCAGCATGAACGGGCGCTTGAGCCGCGACCGGTAGCGCGACAGCGGGTAGGCGGCGAGGGTCGCGCAGACCATCGTCAGGATCGTGCCGCCCACACAGAGGATGGCCCCGTTGAGCAGCGGGCGGTAGGTCGTGTCCACGGTGAGCACCGCGGAGAAGTTCGACAGTGTCCACGGGTGCGGCCAGCTGATCTGCACGCCCTGGGCCGGGTTGCCGTTGAACGCGGCGAACAGGACCCACAGCAGGGGCACGACGAACGCGGCCGCGATCAGCAGCAGGACCAGACTGGCGAGCGTCTTGCCGGACAGTGCCGTCCGAGGCCGACGGACGCGCCCGGACCGGGCCCGCGTCGCCATGGCCCCCGACCTGACCCTCCCGACCTGACCGGCCCGGTCCACCTGTGTGCTCACCGGCTCACCTCCGTCGGCTTGAGCGCTCGCAGGTAGACGACGGAGAAGATCCCGCCGATCAGCAGCAGCAGCAGGGCGATAGCGGTCCCGTACCCCAGGTCGGAGGACACGAAGGCCTGGTTGTAGGCGAACAGCGGCAGCGTCAGGCTCCGGTTGCTGGGGCCGCCCTTGGTCATCGTGTAGATGAGTCCGAAGACCGACAGCGTCTGCAAGGTGATCAGCATGAGGTTGGTCGCGATGCTGCGGCGCACCATCGGGATCGTGATGGCCGTCAAGCGCCGGAGCCCGTTCGCCCCGTCCACCGTCGCGGCCTCCTCGATCTCCTTGGGCACCTCGGACAGGGCGGCGGAGTAGACGAGCATCGAGAAGGCCGTGCCCCGCCAGATGTTCGCGACGGCCACCGCCAGGATCGGCGTCGTGTAGAGCCACTGCTGGTCGGGGAGGTGTAGGAAGGACAGCACCGAGTTCGCCGTGCCGTCGGCACCTAGGACCGCCTGCCACAGGTACCCGGCGACGACCTCCGGGAGCACCCAGGCACCGATCACGATGGCCGAGGTCAGTGCTCTCACCGCAGCGTGGCCGGAGCGCATCAACAGGGCCAGCACCATCCCGACGATGTTCTGGCCGATGACCGCCGAGACCAGGGTGAAGAAGAGCGTGAGCCCGACCGAGGAGATGAACTGCTGGTCACCGAAGGCGCGGCGGAAGTTCGCGAGTCCGACGAACTTCGTGCCCGTCTGCCCGGTCAACGCCATGTTGGTGAACGACGCGTAGACGCAGTAGACGATCGGGCCCGCCAGGAAGACGATCAGCAGGACGACGGTGGGGCCGACCGGCAGCCCGCGCAGCACGGTCCGCCCGGCTGGCCGGCGCCGGGCCGGTGCGATCGGGCGGGAGTCGGCCCACGACGCCATCAGGCGGTCATGACCTTGGCGCTGGTGACCGCCTGGGTGACGCCGGCCGCGTACTTCTGCGCGGCCGCCGCCGGGTCGGCGGAGTTGGTGGCCACCTGCTCGGTCGCCTGCTGGATCAGCAGCGACACCTTGGGGTAGTCGGCATATGCCGGCCGGTACTGGGTCGCGGCGACGAGCCCGGAGAAGAAGGCGTTGGTCGGGTTCGCCTTCAGGAACGCCGGGTCCTTCGCGACGTCGTCACGTACCGGGATCTGGACTCCCGCGATGTCGTAGGCCAGCTCGTTCTCCTTCGACGTCAGCATCTGGATGAGCTTCCAGGCCACGTCCGGGTTCTGGGAGTTCTTCGGGATCGCCCATGTCCAGCCCCCGGACAGCGTCACCTTCGTGGCGCCCTGGCCGGTCTGGGTGGGCATGTACGCCTGGCCCATCGTGGTGTTCCAGGCCGGCCACGGCGAGGGGCCCGTCGGGAGCCACGTGCCCGACAGCCAGCTCCCGTCGATGGCGATGCCGACACCGCCCTGCGGCATGACCTTCTGCGCGATCGTGTTCGCCCACGTCGGAGCCAGTGCCTGCTGGGGGGTGGGGCCCAGGCCGGTGTCGAAGACCTGGTGGATGAAGGACAGCGAGTCGGTGAACCCGGCCTGGCCGACCACCCACTTCTGCTGGGCCTTGTCGAACAGCGTGCCGTTCGGTGTCCCGTACAGCAGCATCTCGAAGCCCTGCATCGACGCCGCCTCACCGACCCCCGTCCCGGCGTACACGTTCAGCGGGATGACGCCGGGGACCTTGGCCTTGATCACCTTGGCGGCGGTGAGGATGTCGTTCCACGTCTTCGGCTGCCAGGTGCTGGGCAGCCCGGCCTTCGCGAAGACGCCCTTATGGTACCAGACCGCCCGGACATCGGTCCCGTCGGGGATCCCGTAGGTCTTCCCGTCCAGCGCCTGGGCGGCGGCCTTCGCGTTCTTGTTGAACTGGGCCCAGTCCGCCCAGGAGGCGAGCTTGTCGTCCAGCGGGATCAGGTACCCGGCGGCGATGTCGGAGTTGATGAGGAACGTGTCCTCGTAGACCACGTCGGGAGAGGTCCGCGGCGAGCGCATCGAGAGCTGGAGCTTGGTGTAGTAGTCGTTCTCGGAGGCGACGATCGGCTGCAGCTTGACGGTCACCCCGCTGTTGGCCGCCTCGAAGGTCTTCTTCACACCGGCCAGGAAGTTGGTCTGCACCCGGGAGGCGCCGAACTGCTGGAAGGAGACCGTGACGGTCTTGGCGGCCGCTGCGCCGGTGGTCCCGGTGGAGCCACCGCCGCAGGCCGTGGTGAGCCCGGCGACCGCTCCCGCTCCGGCAAGCGTCTTCAGGAAATCGCGTCTGCGCATGTGGAGCTCCTCGTTGAGCTGACGTGGGACCGGTGTCCGGCGAAACGTTATTTCGCTGGCGGTGCCGCCGTCAAGAGCCGGAGCGACACGAGCGCCGACGACGAGCACCGCTCACCTGCGGGCAGGTGTTCCCGCGAGCAGGGATCTCGCGAGCAGCGCTCACCGTTCGGGCAGGTGTTCAGTACCCTCTGCGGGGACGGGCGCCGTGCGCCCGCCCACGCGATGCGGACGGGGGAGGGCCGATGACCTCCGGTCGTGCGCGTCGCCCGACGATGGTGGACGTCGCCCGGCTGGCCCGGGTCGCGGTCAGCACCGTGTCGCGGGTCGTCAACGCCGACACGACGGTCGGACCCGAGCTGGCCGAACGGGTCAGGGGAGCGATCGAGGAGCTCGGTTGGGAGGCCGACGAACGCGCACGGCATCTGCGGACCGGTGTCAGCGGGACCATCGGCGCTGTCGTCGGGGACCTCGACAGCCCCTTCCTGCGCGGGGCGGAGCGCGCCGCCCGTTCGGCCGGGCTCATGCTGCTGGCGACGTCGACCGACCTCGACGCGGCGCTGGAGGCGCGGGCGGTCAGCTCCCTGTGCCGCCGGCGCGTCGACGGGCTGATCATCGAACCCGGCGCGGCGGGGACGGGCGCCTACCTGCGCGCGCAGATGGCCCACGGCCTCCCCGTCGCCGCCATCGACCGGCCGATCCCGGACACCGCCTCGGACTCCGTCGTGGTCGACAATGCACACGGGATCGACCTCGCCTACGACCACCTGCTCGGCCGTGGGCACCGCTACATCGCCCACGTGGGTGACACCGAGGTCCTCTCGACGGCCGCCGCCCGGGCTGATGCGTTCCGCCGCCGGGCGCTGGAGACCGAACCCCGCGGCGTCCTCGCGCGGCGGGTGTTCACCGGCCCGGTCACCCTGCAACGGGTCGGCCGCGACATCGACGCCGCCCTGGCGGTCCGGCCGGCGCCGACCGCGCTGGTGACCGGCAACGCGGCCACGTCCACCTGTGCGTTCCGGCACCTGGGGGCCGACCTGGCGGGACTGGACCTCGTGGGGTTCGACGACTTCGAGCTGGCGGGCATCCTCGACCCGCCGAGAACCGTGGTGGCACAGGACTTCGCGACGATGGGCGCCGCGGCGCTCGAGATGATCCTGACCCGCATGGAGAGCCCTGATCTCCCGGTACGCCAACGGGTCGTCCCCGTCCGGCTGGTCGAGCGGGGGCCGTCCGTCACGGTCGGCTCGGAGTCGTCGTCGTGGACGATGGCGCGATGACCCGTCTCGGAGCCGTCTTCCTACCCCAGCACCCGCCCGAGCTGCTGCGGGCGACCGCGCAGGCCGCCGACGCCGCCGGGCTGGACGAGCTGTGGCTGTGGGAGGACTGCTTCAAGGAGAGCGGTGTCGCGGCGGCCGCGGCGGCCCTGGCGTGGACCGGGCGGTTGCGGCTCGGGATCGGCCTGCTGCCGGTGCCGCTGCGCAACGTCGCCCTGACCGCGATGGAGATCGCGACACTCGAGCGGCTGTTCCCGGGACGGCTGGAACTGGCGATCGGTCACGGCGTCCAGGACTGGATGGCCCAGGTCGGCGCGAAGGTCGCCTCGCCGATGACCCTGCTGGCCGAGTACGCGACCGCGTTGAGGGCGCTCCTCGCCGGCGACAGCGTGACCTCCCAGGGCCGGTTCGTGCAGCTGGACGGGGTGGCACTGGACTGGCCGCCGGTCACGCCGCCGCGCCTGCTGGTCGGTGCGGTGAAGGAGAGGACCCTGCGGCTGGCCGGCGCGGTCGCGGACGGGACGGTCCTGGTCGGCGGGACCACCCCGGCGCAGGTCCGGTCCGCCCGTGAGCTGGCGGAGCAGGGCCGGGCCGGAGCCGATCGCGCAGGTGACCCGGCGCCGGTGGTCGTGGTCTTCCTCATGGCGGCGACCGGCCGCGACGCGCAGCAGCGGATGACCACCGAGATGGAGATGTGGCCGATCGAGTTGGCGCCGGAGACCGCTGTGGCCGGGGACGCCGCGACGATCGCTGCGGCGGTCCGGACCTGGGCCGACGCCGGGGCGGACACCGTGGTGCTCCAGCCGACCTCGGATGCGGACCCCGTCGAGTTCGCCCGCTTCGCCGGAACCGAGGTCGCCCCGCTGGCGCGGTGACCGGCTGCTGAGATCGACACGCAGGAGCGCGACGCGTGAGGCCGCGACCGTCAGGGGCGACTGCGCTGCCGCTGGTCCGGAGTGCAGGCTCCGGGGACTGGGACTGGGACGGGGACTGGGACTGGGACTGGGACGGGGACTGGGGCGGTCACCGGTCGACACGGCTGTTCCGCTGGTCGGCCAGCTCACGAGCCCGCCGGAGGACCTTCCGGTCGCCTTCGGCGTTGTCCATGAGGTCCTTGTCGGAGAACAGCCGTTGCGCACGTGACGAGCCCGGCTGCCGGCGGCCGGGCGGGGGGACAGGGACGGGTCGGTCAGTCATCGCCATGGTTCCTCCTCAGGACACACCCACGATGGAGCCCACACACACGGCTACGTCGGCGAGCAGGATGAACACCACCGCCGTCCGCAAGCTGCGGAACTTGCCCCTGAGTGTCTCCTCGTCGGCTTCGACGCGACAGGGTCCGGCGTGGCGCTCATCGGGCCACCCCGGCGCACCGGCCGCGACCCCGCGCCGCGGCCGGAAGGTCACGAGGTGACGAGGTCGGCTGGTCACAAGGTGACAACGCCACCGGCCGGACCGGACCTGACCGGGACAGGTCCGGCATCATCGCCGCATGGGCCTACCGGCGAAGCTCCTCATCCCGGGGGAGCGCGAGGTCATGAGCGTCCGCACCCACTGGAAGAGCCTCGTCGCACCGGTGGTGCTGCTGTTCGCGGTGACCGCACTGGCGTCGTTCTGCGCGGCGCTGGTCCCGGCCGGTGCCCACCGCCACTCCGTGCGGTTGGCGATCGCCGTCGCCGCCGGTCTGCTGGTGCTCCGGCTGACGGTCTGGCCGTTCCTGGAGTGGGTGTCCACGACCTACACGCTCACCGACCGTCGACTGGTCAACCGCAGCGGCGTGCTGAGGCGCAGCGGGCGCGACATCCCGCTGCGCCGCATCAGCGACGTCGTGTACGAGCGCACGCTGTCGGACCGGGTGTTCGGCTGCGGGACCCTCGTCGTGTCCACCGCGAACGACACCGGCGAGACCCTCATCGACGACATCCCGCACGTCGGGGAGTTCCACCTGGCGATGACGTCCCTGCTGCTCGGCGACGACGGGTCGGTCCGCGACACCGACGGGGCCCGTCACGACGGGCGTCTCGACCGGCGCTCGGGCGGCGGGCGGGACGACGAGGCGACGCGCGTGGTCCCCCGCGTCCAGGACCGCACGCCCGAGACCGCCGGGACGGCCCGCCGGCGTCGCCACCGCTGACGCGCCGACCCGCCGACCTCGCCGACCCGCCGACCTCGCCGGGCCGGCCCTTGCCGTGCCCGGGACCGAGAGGCAGGATCAGCCACCGACAGCAAGGACGTGTCACGTTCGGCACAGTCCGACGTTCGGCACAGTCCGACCTTCGGCACGGTCCACAGTCAGCACAGTCCAAAGGAGGACCCTGTGCCCCGCTCCCGTTCCCGTCTCCGAGGTCGTTCCCCGGCGTGGTCCCCGCGCCCGGTGGCCATGGCCGGCCTGGTCGGTCTGAGCCTGCTCGCCGTCGCCGCCGGTGCCGGCGCCCCCGCAGCGGCGAGTGCGCCGACCGTGACCGGTGGCCCGGCTGTGGCCGTCACCCCCGGGCCGGGCGTAACGCTCACCGCCGATCCGGTGACGACGGTGGCCCAGGGTGCCGTGGCCGCCGTGCCGGTCACCCTGTCGAAGGCGGCGGGACGCCTACCGGTCACCGTGAAGTGGTCCACCGGCCGCGGCAGCGCCGTCCCGGGCCGCGACTTCCGGGCGGCATCGGGCACGCTGACCTTTCCCGCCGGATCACCGGCCGGCAGCACGCGTTCGGTGCGGTTCGCCACCTTGCGCGTCGGGGGCGGGCAGACGGCCCGCACCATCCCGTTGCGTCTCACCGCCACGCACGGCAGCATCACCGGCGGCCAGCCCACGGTCGTGGTGAACGCGCACGGCCTGCCCTACCTGGACAGGACCCTGCCGGTTGCCGCGCGCGTCCGGGACCTGGTGTCGCGGATGACCCTGGCCGAGAAGGTCGGGCAGATGACGCAGGCCGAGCGCGCCGCGGTCGACACCGACCGCGGCCTGATCAGCACCTGGAACCTGGGGTCCCTGCTGTCCGGCGGGGGCTCCACGCCGCCGACCAACGACCCGGCCGCCTGGGCGGACATGGTCGACGCCTACCAGTCCTACGCCGTGCAGACGCGCCTGCAGATCCCCCTGCTGTACGGCATCGACTCGGTGCACGGCCACGGGAACCTCTACGGCGCGACCCTGCTGCCCCACAACATCGGCCTGGGCGCCACCCGGGACCCGAAGCTCGTCCAGCAGGCCGAGCACATGGTGGCCACCGAGACCCGCGCCACCGGCATCCCGTGGGTCTTCGCCCCGTGCCTGTGCGTGGCGCGGGACACCCGCTGGGGCCGGACGTACGAGTCCTTCGGTGAGGACCCGTCGCTGGTCGTCAAGATGGAGACCTCGATCGACGGCCTGCAGGGCACCCGGACCAGGGACCTCGCCACCAGCGACCACGTGCTGGCCACCGCGAAGCACTTCGCCGGCGACGGGGACACCACCTACGGCAGCGGCCGCACCAGCGCGGGCGCCAACAGCAGCGACTACCCGATCGACCAGGGCATCACCCAGCAGAGCCGGGCACACGTCAACCGGATCGACCTGGCCCCGTACCTGCCGGCCGTGCGTCAGCACCACGTCGGGTCGGTCATGCCGTCCTACTCCAGTGTCGACTTCACCGACGACGGCCTGGGCAACCCGGTCAAGATGCACGCCGAGAAGGAGCTCATCCAGGGCTGGCTGAAGGACAAGGTCGGCTTCGACGGCTTCGTCATCAGCGACTACAACGGCATCGACCAGATCCCGCTTCCGACCTACGCCGACAAGGTGGCCGCCTACGTCAACGCCGGCGGCGACATGGCCATGGCGCCGTTCAACTACCAGGACTTCGAGACCGCGCTGACCGGCCAGGTCGGTGCGGGGCGGGTGTCGACCGCCCGCATCGACGACGCGGTCTCGCGGATCCTCATCAAGAAGTTCCAGCTCGGCCTGTTCGAGCGCCCGTACTCCGACCGTCGCCACGCCGGGGAGATCGGCGACACCGCGCACCGCGCCGTCGCCCGGCAGGCCGTCGCAGAATCACAGGTGCTGCTGAAGAACACCGGCAACGTGCTCCCGCTGCGGCGCAACGCCAGGGTGTACGTCGCCGGCCGGAACGCCGACGACCTGGGCAACCAGGCGGGTGGCTGGACCATCACCTGGCAGGGCCAGTCCGGGGTGCACACGCAGGGAACGTCGATCCTGCAGGGCATGCGGCAGGTCGCGCCGGATGCGGCCATCACCTACAGCAAGGACGCCTCCGCGCCGATGGCGGGCAGCAACGTCGGCGTCGTGGTGGTCGGCGAGACGCCGTACTCGGAGGGCTTCGGCGACGTCGGCGGCCCGCAGTGGGCCTACGACCCGTCCGACAAGGGTGTCCCGCGCGAGCCCAAGACGATGGAGCTCAAGGCCGAGGACCAGGCGACGGTGGACAAGGTCTGCACGACGCTACCGACGTGCGTCGTGCTGGTCGTGTCCGGTCGACCGCAGATCGTCACCGGCCAGCTCGGCAAGATCAGTGCTCTCGTGGCGTCCTGGCTGCCGGGTACGGAGGGTGCCGGGGTGGCCGATGTGCTGTTCGGTCGCAAGCCGTTCACCGGGCAGCTGTCGCAGTCCTGGCCGCGCAGTGCGGCCCAGGAGCCGGTCAACGTCGGCGACGCCCGCTACGCCCCGCTGTTCCCGTTCGGCTGGGGCCTGAGCACGGCCCGGACCGGTGTCGCTGCGCCGGCAGCTCCGGGGGTGCACGCCGGCGCCGCTGTCGCCTCCGCCGCGGATCTGCGGACCGCGACGCGGATCGTCGCGGGCGTCCCGACCGCGACCGGCGGTGAGGAACAGCTCATCGCCCGGCTCCGGGTCTACGTGCAGCAGCGGGTCCTGGACCCGAGGACCGGCGTGCCCGCGCGGGCGGCCGACCGCATCGCGCGGGCGGACGTGGCCACCCTGCAGGGCCGGTACCCGACGGCACTGGACCTGCTGTTGCAGGCGCTCCCCCGGTAACCGGGCCGGCCCCGCGCCCCTGGCTATCCTCCGGCGCATGGCCAGCGTGACCGTCGGGCACGGCACGCACGACGGGGGGCAGCCGGGCAGGCTGCCCCCCGTCGTGCCGCGGGTCGTCGGCATCGTCGGGGCCGGTCAACTGGCCCGGATGACCCATCAGGCGAGCATCGCTCTCGGGGTCCGCACGAGGCTGCTGGCTGCCGCCGGTGACGACCCGGCGGCGCTGGTGGCGCCGCACGTGGAGCTCGGTCGGGCGAGCGACATCGACGCCGTGGTGCGGTTCGGGCGCGGCTGCGACGTCGTCACCTTCGACCACGAGGGCGTCCCACAGCCGGTGCTGCGGGCCCTGGAGTCGACCGGGGTGACCGTCGCCCCCGGCGCGGACGCGTTGCTGGCCGCGCAGGACAAGGCGGTGATGCGGGAGCGGCTCGGTGCGCTCGGTGTCGACGGTCCGCGGTCGGCGGTCGTGGCCGACGTCGCGGCCGCGCGCGCGTTCGCGGGCCGGATCGGCGCCCCGGTCGTGCTGAAGGTCGCCCGGGGCGGGTACGACGGCCGGGGGGTCTGGCTGCCGGGCCCGGGACGGGACGTCCCGGAGCTGCCGCGCTCCGGCGGGCCGTTCGACGCGGGCGTGCCGGTGCTGGCCGAGGAGCGGGTCGACTTCGTACGGGAGCTGTCCGCCCTGGTGGTGCGCAGCGGGTCCGGCCAGGCGGTGGCCTACCCGGTCGTCGAGTCGGTCCAGCGCGACGGCATCTGTGTGCAGACGACCGCGCCCGCCCCGGGCCTGGACCCCCGGGTGGCGGCGCACGCCCAGGCGGTCGCCCTGCGGATCGCCGGCGAGCTCGGGGTCGTCGGGGTGCTGGCCGTCGAGCTGTTCCAGACCCCGGACGGCCGCGTACTGGTCAACGAACTGGCGATGCGTCCGCACAACACCGGCCACTGGACCATCGACGGGGCGGTGACCAGCCAGTTCGAGAACCACCTGCGCGCCGTCACCGACCTGCCGCTGGGGTCCCCGGTGGCCCGCGAGCGGTGGTCGGTGATGGTGAACGTGCTGGGCGGTGACGTCCCGGAGCTGGCGGGGTGTCTGCTGCACGTGCAGGCCCGCGACCCGGCGGTCCGGGTGCACCTCTACGACAAGCCGGTCCGGCCCGGTCGCAAGGTCGGCCACGTCACCGTCGGCGGGGACGACCTCGACGGGCTGCTCGCCCGTGCCTGGCACGCCGCGGACTACATGGCGGGCAGGATCAACGGGTGACGACGCCCGCACCGGCTGGGCCCGGACCGCTGGTGCCGTACACCGGCCAGGGTCCGCCGCGGGTGGGTCTCGTCATGGGGTCGGACTCGGACTGGCCGGTGATGCGGGCCGCGGCCGAGGCGCTCACCGAGTTCGGGGTGGCCCACGAGGTGCGGGTGCTCTCCGCCCACCGCACCCCGCAGCGGATGCTCGACTGGGCCGCCGCCGCCGCGGGCCGGGGCCTGCGGGTGGTCGTCGCGGGCGCCGGCGGCGCCGCTCACCTTCCCGGGATGGTCGCGTCCGCGACGGTGCTCCCGGTCATCGGGGTGCCGGTGCCGTTGGCGCGCCTGGACGGGCTGGACTCGCTGCTGTCGATCGTCCAGATGCCGGCGGGGGTACCGGTGGCCACCGTCGGTATCGGTGCCGCCCGCAACGCCGGCCTGCTCGCCGTGCGGGTCCTGGCCACCGCGGACGCCGCCCTGGCGCAGGCGCTCACCGCCTTCCAGCGGGGACTGGAAGACCTGGTCACGGCGAAGGACGAGGCGTTGGCCGTGTCCCTGACCGCAGGAGCGGGTGGCCTGACCGCAGGAGCGGGTGGCCTGACCGCAGGGGCGGGTGGCCTGACCGGAGGAGCGGGTGGACCGTCGTGAGCAGTCGCCCGGGGCGCCGTGTCCGGGCCCGGGTGGTCGCCCTGGTCGGGACCGCGCCGTTCGCCCCGCTGCTCCGGCGGTTCGGCCGCTACCCGCCCGCGCCACGGCCCGACCCCGGGGTCACCCGGCAGGTCGAGGCGTACGCCGCGCCGGACGGCCGGTTCCAGCGGACCGGGGAGTGGTGGGTCCCCGCCGGTGGGGCGGGGTCGGGTGTCCCGTTGCCGACGGTGGTGCTGGTCCACGGCGGGTTCTGGCGGCCGGGGTACGACCGGCACCTGCAGGACGCCGTCGCCGCCGACCTTGCCAACCGCGGTCACCTGGTCTGGAACCTGGACTACCGGTCCGCAGCCGCGCCGTGGCCGGCGACGCTCGCCGACGTCGCGGCCGGGTACGACCACCTCGGGACCGGGACCCACGCGCCGCTGGTGGACCGGGCTCGGATCGCCGTCGTCGGCCACTCCGCGGGGGGACACCTGGCCCTGTGGCTGGCCTCGCGCCACCGGTTGCCGGCGGGCACGTCCGCGGTGCTGACCCCGGCCGCCGCGGTGCCCCGGCCCGCACTCGCGGTGAGTCAGGCAGGGGTCGCCGACCTGACCCGGGCCGCCGCCGAGCTGCTCGGCGACCGGGCGGCCGTGCACTTCGTCGGGGCGTCACCGGACCGGGCGCCGGACCGGTACGCCGTCGCCGACCCCAGCCTGCTGCTGCCCACCGGTGTCCGGACGGTGCTGGTCCACGGGATCGCCGACCACACCGTCCCGCCCGCGCAGAGTGAGGGCTACGTCGCGGCGGCCACCGCGGCCCGGGACGACTCCCGCATCGCCCTGGTGGAGGGTGGTCACCTGGAGCATCTGGACCCGGCCTCGCCGGCGGTCGCCCGGCTGCGGGACGCCCTGGCCCGAATGGGTCCGACGGTCCCGCGTTCCCGCTCCTGAGCTGTCAGCCTCGACCTGCCGGCCCCGATCTGCCCGTACCGGAGGAGACCCGATGTCCGTGCCCGAGCTCTCGGTGGGCGGCCAGGTCCGTCCCGCCGCCCGGCCCCTGTCGGGGGCGGCGGCCGCGGCGAGCAGGCACCCGGACCTCGTGTGGGGGGTGCCGACGGTCGTCGCCCTGGTGTCGGCGCTGGCGTGGTCGTGGCGACCCGGGTACTGGACGGACGAGGACGCGACTGTTTCGGCAGTCAGCCGTTCCGGTGGCCAGCTGGTCGCACTGCTGGGTCGGACCGACGCCGTGCACGCCGTCTACTACCTGCTGCTGGCGCCGTGGGCCCACCTGGCGGGGACGTCGCCGTTCGTGCTGCGGCTGCCCAGCGCCCTGGCCGTCGCGGCCACCGCCGCCGGGACCGCGCTGATCGGGCGACGGGTCACCTGGTCCTCCAGCGCCGGGCTGGCGGCGGGACTGGTGTTCGCCGTGCTGCCGGTCGTCGCCGGCACCGGGATGGAGGCCCGGTCCACCGCACTCGGGGCCGCGGCGGCCACCTGGTCGACCTGGGCCCTGCTGCGCGCCCTGGACGGGACCGCCCGCCAGCCGCTGGGCTGGGTCGGGTACGCGCTGCTCTCGGCGTTGGCCTGCGCGGTCCACGTCTACTGCGTGCTCCTGCTCGTGGCGCACCTGGTGACGCTCGTGACGCTGGCCGGCGGCCGGCGTCGCGGCGTGACTGCCGGGCGGGCGGCCCCGGGTGCGGCACCGGACGTGCGAGGGGTGCTCGCGAGGTGGGCGGCGGCCGCGGTGGTCGCGGTCGCCGCCGCCGCACCGGTGGCCTGGACCGGATGGTCCCAGCGGTCCCAGATCGGCTGGCTGGGGCGCACGACCCTGCGGGATCTGCCCGGGCTGGCGACGAACCTGTGGTTCTCCGGCTCCGTACCGGTCGCGGTGGTGGCGTGGGCCCTGGCAGTGGCCGGCGTCGTGGCGTGGAGCCGCCGCCCAGCCGTCGATCGCTCGCCTGTCGATCGCCCGGCAGCACGTCGCCCGGCAGGCCGTCGACCGGTCCCGGGACTGCTGGCCCTCGCCGTCCCGTGGGCGGTGGTCCCCCCGGCGCTCACCTGGCTCGTCTCGCTGCGGGAGGCATCGGCCGGCTCGGCCTGGTACTCGCCGCGGTACCTGTTCTTCGCGCTGCCCGCGTTCGCCCTGGTGGCCGGCTACGGCGTGACGGCCCTGGCCGGGCTGCTCCCCACCGGCCGTCGCGTCGCGGTCGTCGGCCTGGTGGCCGTGCTGGCGGTGTCCGGTGCCGGAGTGCAGCGGCAGCTGCGCGGACCGGACGGCAAGGGCGACGACGTGCTGGCCGTGGGGCGGACGATCCAGGCACACCGCCAACCTGGTGACGCGGTCCTCTACCGGCCCGGCACCCGACGGCTCGCGGCCATCGGGGACCCGGCCGGGTTCGCCGGCCTGGTGGACATCGCTCTGGCCGGGACCGCCGTCCAGGCCGGCGCGCTCTACGGGAACTCCGTCGACCAGGCCACCCTCACCCGGCGGCTGGCCACGGTGGACCGGGTGTGGGTCGTCGACCGGCCCGGAAGGGTCAAGCCCGGTTCGGACGTCACGGCCACCAACCGGGCGCTGGTGGTCGCCGGGTACCGGATCTCCGTCCGGTACCACCCGGGTCTGTCCGAGCTGCTCCTGTTCGTCCGACGGGGATCGGCTGCGGCCCGTTGACCCGCGCGCGCGCGTCGTGTCGATCGGTCAGCCCGGGCGAGCGGTCAGGGCCGGCCGAGGCCCCGATAGGTCCAGCCCGCCGCCCGCCAGGCCTTCGCGTCCAGCACGTTGCGCGCGTCGATGACCACCGGCCGGGCCACGATCGTCTTCAGGGCAGCCGGGTCGATGGCGCGGAACTCCTTCCACTCCGTCAGGTGCAACACGGCGTCCGCGCCGCGCGCCGCCTCCTCCACCGAACCCGTGTAGTCCAGCGTCGGGAAGTAGCGCCTGGCGACGTCGTTGGCCTGCGGGTCGTAGACGGACACGTGGGCGCCGTGCAGCTGCAGCTGGCCGGCCACGTTCAGCGCGGGGCTGTCGCGGACGTCGTCGGAGTCGGGCTTGAACGCGGCACCCAGGACGGCGATCCGGGTGTTGAGGAACGACCCGCCCACCGCCTCCCGGGCCAGGTCCACGGTGTGGGTGCGCCGGCGCATGTTGACCGCGTCGACCTCGCGCAGGAACGCCAGGCTGTCCGCGGCACCCAGCTCCCCGGCGCGGGCCATGAACGCACGGATGTCCTTGGGGAGGCACCCGCCGCCGAACCCCAGGCCGGCGTTGAGGAACTTGCGACCGATCCGCTCGTCGTACCCGATCGCGTCGGCCAGGCGGGTGACGTCGGCGCCGACCAGCTCGCAGATCTCGGAGACCGCGTTGATGAAACTGATCTTCGTGGCGAGGAACGCGTTCGCGCTGACCTTCACCAGCTCCGCCGTCGCGTAGTCGCTGATCACGACAGGTGATCCCGCGGCGATCGTGTCGGCGTACACCTCCCTCATCACCTGCTCCGCCCGGGCGGCGGCACCGGTCGTCCCGGACTCCCCGGCACCGGAGGCGCCGGCGTTCAGCTCGGTGGGCGGGACGTCGAAGCCCAGCACGAGGCGGTCCGGGCGCAGCGTGTCCTGCACGGCGAAGCCCTCGCGCAGGAACTCCGGGTTCCACACCAGCGAGACGTCCGCACCGGCCGGGGCGAGCTCGCGCAGCATCCCGGCCAGGCGCTTCGCGGTGCCGACCGGGACGGTCGACTTGCCGACGACGACGCACGGACGGGTCAGCCCCGCCGCGAGCCCCGTCAGGGCCGCCTCGACCTGGGACAGGTCCGCGCCCAGCCCGTCGGCCCGCTGCGGGGTCCCGGTGGCCATGAAGTGGACGTCACCGAACTCCGCCACCTCGGCGTAGTCGGTGGTGAAGCGCAGCGCCCCCGAGTGGACGTGTTCCTCCAGCAGCGGCTCGAGGCCGGGCTCGAAGAACGGGACGCGGCCGTCGCGCAGCAGGTCGATCTTGGCGGTGTCGACGTCAAAACCGAGGACCTCGTACCCCAGTTCGGCCATGCAGGCCGCGTGGGTCGCGCCCAGGTAGCCGGTGCCGAGGACGGTGATGCGGGGTCTCGTCATGGCGCGGATGCTATCGGCGCGGCGTCTCCAGACGGCTCCGTGGGACCGACGCTCAGCGTGCGGAGCCGATGACCGCCGAGGGGATCGGACTGCCGGTGCGGACGGCGGCGAACAGTGCCCGGGACAACCTCGCGTCCCACAACACCGAGTCGCCGGCGGGGGTGAGGGCCGTGCCGCTGACCGGCACGGTGATCGACACCCCACCGGCCGAGGTGGCCGCGCGCGCCGACCGTGCGAGGGCGAGCGCCTGCCAGGCGCTCATCGCCTCGTCGACCGTCAGGGCCGCACCACCGGACCTGGCCAGGTCCCGCAACCGGACGGGATTGGCCAGCGTCGCGGGACTGATCACCTTCTTCAGCAGCGCGGCGACGAACTGGCGCTGGTGGTCCACGCGGCCGAGGTCGCCGCGCGGGTCGGAGTAGCGGGCACGGACGTAGCCGAGGGCCTGGCTGCCTCCCAGGACCTGACACCCCGCCGGGAGGTCGATGTGGGCCTTCGGGTCGTTGAGCGCGCGGGGCAGGCACAGCTGGACCCCGCCGACGTCGTCGACGATGCCGGCGAAACCGCCGAAGCCGATCTCGACGTACCGGTCCACGTGCACACCGGTGGCGGCCTCGACGGTCCGGACGAGCAGCTGGGGGCCGCCGATCGAGAACGCCGCGTTGATCTTGTTCCTGCCGTGCCCGGGGATGGGCAGGTAGCTGTCCCTGGGGATGCTGATGAGCACCGGCTTGCCGCCGCCCGAGGGCTGGTGGAGCAGCAGGATCGTGTCGGTCCGCTGACCGGCGGCGCTCCCCGTGCCGAGGGCGCGCTTCTGCCCGGGGGTCAGTCCGGCCCGGGAATCGGACCCGACGAGCAGGTAGTCGGTGCCGCCGGTGTCCGCCGGACGGTTGCCCGAGGGCAGGGCGGCGGTCCGGCCCACCTTCGACCAGCCCCACGCGCCGAGTCCCACCGCGGACGCGCTCAGCAGGACCACCAGCAGCAGCAGGACAACGACCACCGCGCGTAGCGGGTGTCGGCGTCGCCGCGGGCGCGCACCCGTGGTGACCGCCGACCCGTGGACGTCCGGGCCGACCCGGGCGCGCTGGCCGGGTCGCGCGTCAGGGTCGCGTGACCCGTCCGGCCCGCTCGGCGCACCCGGGCGGACCGGTCGGGCAGCGCTACCCGCGTCCACCCGCGGGATCGTCCGGGTCGGTGTCGCGTCGCGTGGTCCCCCGGGAGCCGGCCGCGCCGCGGGAGCGCCGGTGACCGCCGGTTCGTCGTAGGCCCAGTCGTAGCCGGACCCGTCCAGCCGGCGGACCCGACGGGTGGGCGCCTGACCGGGGCCGCCCCGCGTCCCCGTGGTCACCCGGCTCGCATCCCAGGGATCGGGGACCCTGCGGTCGGCGGGAACCCTGCGGTCATCGGTCACGGGGTCTCCGATGTCGGGGGGTGGGCCGTGGTTCGCGGCAGTCGTGCGCCACAGACGTCGCTACGGGTACCGGGTGCGCGCGCCGGTACCGCATGCACCTTGCTTACCACCGACCACCGCCGTGACGGCCGAGGTCGGCGGCCCCACGCCGTCCCCGCACTCGCGGCCGTCCCCGCAATCCCGGGCGGCCCGGTCGCCCCGGTCGGTCTCGGTCGCCCCGGTCGGTCTCGGTACTGTGCCCGCCCGTGGACGCTCCCGTCGGTGGCTGGCCGGGTGTCAGCGTCGTGATGCCCGTCCGGGACGAGCAGACGCATCTGCGGTCGGCGGTCGGGCGGGTCCTGGACCAGGCCTACCCCGGGCCGCTCGAGGTGATCCTCGCGGTCGGTCCGTCCACCGACGACACCGCCGCCCTGGCCGCTGACCTCGCCACCGCGGACAGTCGCGTCCGTGTCGTGGCCAACCCGTCGGGTTCCACCCCGGTGGGCCTGAACCTGGCTCTCGGCGTGTCGTCGCACCCGGTGGTGGTGCGCGTCGACGGCCACGGGTTGTTGGGCCCCGGCTACATAGGGCGGGCCGTCGGCGAGCTGGAGCGGACCGGCGCCGCGAACGTCGGCGGTGTGATGGACGCGGTCGGCACCACCGACTTCGAGCGGGCCGTCGCCCGCGCCATGACCTCCCGCCTGGGCATCGGCGGGGCGAGCTTCCACACCGGTGGGGCCGCCGGACCGGCGGACAGCGTCTACCTCGGGGTCTTCCGGCGCTCGGTGCTGGAGGAGCTCGGTGGGTTCGACGAGCACTACCGCCGTGCCCAGGACTGGGAGCTCAACCTCCGCATCCGCCAGGCCGGTCACACGGTGTGGTTCGACCCGGGCCTCTCGGTGACCTATCGCCCGCGTGCGGGGTGGCGGGCGCTGGCCCGACAGTTCCACGGCTCCGGCCGCTGGCGCCGCGAGCTGGTGCGCCGCCATCCCGGGACCGCGAGTCCGCGCTATCTCGCGCCCCCGGTGGTCACCACGCTGGTGCTGGGCGGGACGGTGACCGGGCTGCTCGGCGCGATCCTGGCTCGTCGGGGCCCGTCGGGATCGGCGACGGCCGCACGGGCCGCCCGGCTCACGCTCGCGGCGCCGCTGTCCTACGCGCTCGGGGTCGTCACGGCGGCGACCGTCTCCGGGCGCGGGTTGCCGCCTCGTTCCCGGATCGTGCTGCCGGGCGTACTCGCCACGATGCACATCTGCTGGGGACTCGGCTTCCTCGTCGGAGTATCCCCAGATCTTACTCAAAGTAGTTGATCAATCACCTAGCGTGCAGAGTGGCACCTCGGGGCCGTCGGCCCGCCACATCGAGAGCGCCCCGGCCATGTCGACCTCCTGGCCGGACCAGTCGAGGAGTCAGTCATGGACCACCCCAGCACCGCCCGCCGCCCGCGGGTCGGGCACACCGTCGCAGCCGCGAGCGTCGCGGCACTCGCGGTCGTCGCGGTCTCCGGCGCGGCCGTCTTCGGCGCGGCCGCCACGGCCCCGACCACGGCCACCGCCGTCGAGCGCAGCGTCACGACGGCGGCACCGGCCGGTCGGGTCTTCGGGATCGGACCCGGCACCAACGCCCAAGCACGGATGAAGGCGGCGATGGAAGCCCTCAGACCCGGCGACACCCTGAAGATCTATCCGGGCACCTACGGTCTGGACCTGCGCCCCGACCTCAGGTTCTCGCGCGGGACCCAGGCCCGTCGGATCACCGTGACGGCCGCCGACCCCGCGCACCCCCCGGTGCTGCTGGGTGCGGTGACGCTGGACCGGGCGGACTGGTGGGTGGTGTCGAACCTGCGGATCCAGGGCAACCTCGCCCGCCGGGACAGCCTGACGATGAACAGCGGCACCGGGTGGATGGTCAACGGGCTGGAGGTGACCGGTGCCGCGCGGACCGGCGCCTACGCCAACGTCGTCATCACCCGGATCAACGGGTGGACGACGCCGACCAGGTGGTTGTTCGTCAACAGCTGCGTGCACGGCGGCGGCGTGTTCCCGGAGTCCCGGCGCGGGCAGCTGCACGAGATCTACGTGACCTCGACCGGGAACAACGGCAATGGCCTGATCGCCCGCAACACCCTGTTCGACACCCCCTTCGGGGCGGCGGTCAAGATCGGTAACGGCGGCGTCCCGGGAGCCATCGGTCCGGACAACGTCCAGGTCGCCAACAACACCCTGTTCTCCAACGGGACCCAGGTGCTGCTGTTCGGCCGCACGACGGGCAACTCCGTGCGCGGGAACCTGGTCGTCGGGTCCACACGGAAGCTGAGCAACGGGCGGGACACGGTCGGGGTGTACCTCAACGGACTGACGCGTGGTCCCGTCGGGACCCGGACGAACCTCGTCCAGCAGAACGACTTCTACAACCCCAGCTACCCGCTGTACAACCTGGGGAGTGCTACCGGCACCTTCCGCAACGGCGGGGACAACAACGTCGGCGCGGCGCCCGCGTTCGGGTCGGGTGGGTGCGCCGGACTCAGGCCGACGGAGGCCCACGCCCGGCTCTACGGGCGCTACGCCGCCCGCAACCTGTTCACGATGCCCTGACCGGGCCCGGGGGGGTGGCCCACCGGCGCAGCACGTCGGTGAACGCGACCGCGTGCACACCCCAGTCCAGGTGGGCCCGGGCGAACGCATGGCCGGCCGCGCCGGTCGCCCGCCGCCGATCCGGGTCGTCCCGCAGTCCCAGGACCGCGTCGGCGATCGCGGCGGCGACCAGCTCCGGGGGACCGGCCGGAACGGTCACCCCACCGCCGGACCCGGCCAACAGGCGGGCGACCGGGGGGAGCGGGGACGTCACCGCCGGTACGCCGTGGGCCAGGTACTCCATCGTCTTCGTGGGGATCGACACCCGGTAGTTCGGGGTGTCCCGCAACAGCTGCAACCCGGCCAGGGCGCCGTCCAGCATCCCCACGGCGACGTCGTTCGGGACGAAGCCGTGCCACACCACGTCCCCGGCCGTGGCCGCCGCCCGCACCGCCGGGGTGGTCGCCGCGTCCGCGGGCCCGATCAGGTGGACGGTGACCGCCCCGGCGGTGCGGCGGCGGATCTCCCGGGCCGCCAGCAGGACCTCGGGGGTGCCGCGGCCGGCGGTGAGGTGGCCCAGGTGGACGACGCGGTCCACGCCGGGCGGCGCGACGGTGGCCGGCACGACGGTGGTGTTCGGGACCACCGGGTGCGGTCGGGCGAAGCGGGCCGCGTAGCCGTACTCGGCCAGCAGCAGGTGGTAGCGGTGCTCGGCGATCCGCTCGATGCAGACCACCGTCGCGGCGACCGGCGCGCGTACCGCCCGGGGCACCCACGCCTTCAGGGACACGGCCCCGGCGGTGTCCTCGTGCACGTCCCACACGACCGGTGGGAGCCGGAGCCCGGACGCGGCCGCCAGCAGCTCCGGGTCGTGGACCAGGACCAGGTCTGCCCGCCCGGGAGCGCCGCGCAGCAGCTGGCGGGCGCCGCGCAGGGCCGCCGACCGGTGCCGGCCGGCGGCCCGGGGGAGGTCGAGGGTGACCAGTCCGGGTTGGTGGGGATCGACCTGGTACCCGCTGAACGGGGCGGCGTAGGTGACCTCGAAGCCGGCCCGGAGCATGGCCGGGATCTGCCGGTGCCGGATCCGTGCGTCCTGCGGGTGGTGCACGACGGTGACGACGAGCACGCGAACGGGCGGGGTCACCGCCCGTTCGTCTCCCGCTCGTAGGCGTCGACGACCGTCTCGACGGCGCCGTCCATCCGCAGCGCCCCCCGGTCCAGCCACAGGGCCCGGGTGCAGGTGTCGCGCAGCACCGCGAGACTGTGGCTGACCACGAACACCGTGCCCGCCTCGGCACGGAGCTCGTTGATGCGCGCCTGGCTCCGGCGCTGGAAGATCGCGTCGCCGGTCGCCAGGGCCTCGTCGATCAGCAGGATCCGGTGGACCGTCGCGGACGCGATCGCGAAGCGCAGGCGGGCACCCATCCCAGCCGAGTAGGTCGACATCGGGAGGTCGATGAACTCCCCGATCGCCGCGAAGTCGACGATGGCGCCCTTGCGCGCGGCGACCTCGGCCGGGCTCAGACCCATCGCCAGCCCGCCCAGCAGGACGTTGCGTTCCCCGGACAGCTCGTTGATCAGCGCCGCGTTCACGCCCAGCAGGGTCGGGTCGGCCTCGGCCCAGATCCGCCCCGACTCCACCGGGAGCAATCCGGCGATGGCGCGCAGCAGCGTGGACTTGCCCGACCCGTTGACCCCGATCAGCGCGATGGCCTCGCCCTCGCGCGCGACGAAGGACACGTCGCGGACCGCGTGGATCTCCCGCATCCCGCGCTTGCCGGCGCTGCGCTGGAGCAGCCGGTTCGGCTTGGTGTCGCGCTTGCCGGTGGCGAGCACCTTGTAGACGACGTTCAACCCCGACACGACGATCGTCGGTTTGGTGAGGGCCGGGGTCGCCTCGGGCGTGGCGACGGACGGTGCGTCGGGACGTGGAGCGGTCACCGGGTCGTCTGTCACGGGGTTCGCGGTCACCGGCCGTACTCCTGCTCGCCACGCCAGAAGAACAGCAGCCCGCCGATCAGCGCCACGACGGCCCAGGCCGCGCCCGCGATCCAGTAGCGGCCGGGCGCCATCACCCCGTTCAGCAGCGGGTTGCGCACGAGCTCCATGAACACGAAGAACGGCTCGTAGGTCAGCACCGCCCCGATGACCTGGTGGTTCACCGTCAGCGGCAGCTTGTCGATCGCGACGACGATCCCGGAGACGTAGAACATGAACCGCAGGAAGAACGGGAGCAGCTGCGTGAAGTCCCGGATGATCACCGTCATCCGCGCGTTGAACAACGCGACACCGGCGACGAACACCGTCATCAGGGCGACGGAGGGGACGGTCGCGAGCCAGGTGACGTTCGGCCGCTGGCCGAGGACCAGCAGGATGACCAGCAGCACGGCGACGGCCGGCAGGAACGACATCAGGTTGACCACCGTCCCGGCCAGGGGCAGCACCGCCCGCGGGAACTTGATCGTGCGGACCAGGCCCAGGTCCCCGACGACGGCCGTCGCGCCGCTCATCACCGCTCCGGACAGGAAGGTGAAGACGAAGATCCCCGCGGTCACGTAGGCCGGGTAGTGGGCGATGTTGGCGTGCGCGCCGGGGAAGAAGAACGTGAAGACGGTGGCGTAGACGACGGCCTGCAGGGTGGGACGCATGACGTTCCACAGCGGCCCGAGGCGGTCCTGGCTGTTGGCCGAGGCGAACCGGAAGCTGGCGAGCGACCACAGGAAGTGCCGGCGCTGCCAGATCTGGCGCAGGTAGACACCCAGCCGTGGGATCTCGTTGACCGGTGCGAGCCGGGACTCGGCCGCGAGTGCCGCGGCGCCGGCGGCGTCGAGCACCGCAGGTCCGGTGGGCGCGACGGTGGGCGCCGGGCTGGCGGGTGCGGGTCCGTCAGGGCCGGCAGCGCCGGGCGGCATCGGCCGCGCGACGACTTCCGAGGTGGACATGGGAACCGAGTCTGACAGGTCGGGGTCGGCTCACCGGTCCGGTGTCAACCGGGACGGCCCGTGTTGGCTACGGTTCTGGCGGCACGGGTGACCACCCGTGCCGCCAGAACCCTGCCCGTCGTCGCTGCAGCGCTCGACGCCGACGAGGAGACCATGTCGACGCTCGCCGTGATGGCGCACTACGACCCGGACGGGGAGTTCGCCCCGCACGCGGCGCGGAACGCGGTGGCACTGACCGAGGTGGCCGACCGGGTGCTGGTGATCAGTACCGCGACGCTGACCGACCGGGCCCGGGACGCGGTCCCGTCGGGCGTCGAGCTCGTCACCCGGCTCAACACCGGCTACGACTTCTACGGGTGGAAGACAGGCCTGGACCTGGCCGGCTACCGGGACTACGACCAGGTCGTCATCTGCAACGACAGCTACGTGGGCCCGCTGGTGCCCTACCGGACGATCTTCGACACCATGGCCCCGCGTCCGGTCGACTTCTGGGGGATGACCCAGACGCTGCGCCGCGCGCACCACGTCCAGAGCTACTTCGTGTGCTTCCGGAGCTGGGTCGTGCGGTCCGCGGCGATGCACCGGTTCTGGAACGCGATGGTGCCGGTGTCGGACCGCTCCGAGGTGATCAGGCGCTACGAGATCGGTCTCTCCGCCGCGCTGACGTCCGCCGGGTTCGCGCTGGGCTCCTACTTCCAGGAGGGACCCGGTGACCGGCGGCTCGCGCGCGCCCGGCACGTGTGGTGGGCCGCGAACGCCGTCCGGCTGCGTCCGCCCGGCCACCGCCTCGCCGCTGCGCGGACGATGCCCCGGGAGAACTGGAACCCGATGGCCGCCCTGGCCGACCGCGCCCTGGACGGGGCCCGGCTGCCGCTGCTCAAGCTCGACACCCTGCGCTACGACCCGTACCGGCTGGGGGCGGACCACCTGCTGGACCGGGCCGAGCGCCAGTACCCCGAGCAGATGGCCGGCGTCCGGGAGTTCCTCGCGCGGACGTCGCGCGGCTACGTCCCGCGGGCCATGGAGATCGGCAGCCACCAGGGCCCGACGCCCACGCTGGTCCGCGCGACGCTGGGGTACTGACGCACCCCCGCCAGACCCTGCCGGACGCCCGATCCCCACGCCCGGACCACGACCACCGGACCCCGACCACCCGGACCACGACCACCCCGACCACGACCACCCAGGAGACTCCCGCCGATGCCGTCGCTCACCTCCCGGGTCAAGCGTTCGGTCCTGCACGCGCCCGTCCTGGGTCCGGCGGCCCGCGCGCTCAACCGACAGCGCTCGATCGCCAGGATCCTCGCCTCCGGCCTGTTCGACCGGGACTGGTACCAGGTGCAGACCGGCCGGGAGTTCGCGTCCGCCCACGACGCGTGCGTGGACTACGTGCGCTCCGGCAGGACCGCCGGGATGTCGCCGCACCCGTTGTTCGAGCCGTCGGTGGCGGAGCCCAGGACCTGGAACACCCGTGGCACCGACCCGCTGACCCACTACCTGCGCTCGCCGTGGCGTCGGGTGAACACGGCGCCCCACCACCTGTTCGACCCGGCCGTCTGGTTGGAACTCCACCCGGAGGCGGCCCGGCACCCGGCCGGCGCTCTCGGGCACTTCGTGGCCACGGCGGGGCCGGACACGAACCTGCCGGTCCACGCGGGCCCGGCAGGCCCGGTCCGGTGGGGCGCGGCCCGCGTCGCGCTGTTCGAGGCGGTCCGTACCTGGCGCGGCCGACAGGACCTGCGGGGTCCCGGCCAGGTGGCCACCTTCGACACCGCAGCCGAGCGGGCGTTCCGGGCCGGACTGGCGCCGCTGCCGGACCGTCCCGCACACGGTGGGGCCGGAGCTGCTCGGAGCGCCCCGCTGGTGAGCATCGTGCTGCCGACCTGGAACCGGGCGCCGCTGCTGCGCCGTGCCGTGGAGTCCGTCCGCGCCCAGACGTTGGACGCGTGGGAGCTGGTGGTCGTCGACGACGGCTCGACGGACGACACCGCGGCCGTGCTGGAGGGACTGGTCGCGTTCGAGGACCGCATCAGGGTGGTCCCCGTGCCCCACGGCGGCGTGAGCAGGGCCCGCAACGTCGGCCTCGCCGCCGCACGTGCCGACCACGTGGCGTTCCTGGACTCCGACAACACCTGGCAGCCGGACTTCCTGGCGACGATGCTGGCCGGGTTGGCCGCGCGCGGGCTGGACGCCGCCCACAGCGCCATGGAGCTGCGCCGCGACGACCGCGTGACCTGGCGCGCCTACGACGGCGGACGGCAGAGCCTGCTGGCCGGCAACCACATCGACCTCAACGTCCTGGTGGCCCGCACGTCGCTGGTCCGGGAGGTCGGCGGTTTCGCGGAGGACCTGCTGCGCGCCGTGGACTACGACCTGGTGCTGCGGATCTCCGCCCGCGTCCAGATCGGCTACCTGCCCTTCGTCGGCGCGGTGTACGCCGAGAGCACGGCGGACCCCAACCGGATCAGCAACAGCCAGCCGTTGTCGTTCGACACGGTGGTCCGGTTCCGCCACAACGTGGACCTGGCGGCCGCCCGGGAGGTCCCACGCCGGGCCGACACGGTCTCGGTGGTGATCCCGGTGGACCCGGACCCCCGGGGCGCCCTCGCCCTGCTGGACCAGTTGGCGGTGGACGCCGGCGGCCCGCGGCCGGACGCCGCGGAACCGACTGCGGACGAGCTCCCGGCGGTGCGCCCCGATCAGCCTGGAGGCCCGGACGACGCGGAGGAGGCGTCGGCACCGGGCGGGCAGGAGCCCGACGACGACCTGGATCCAGAGCTCGACGACGACCTTCACCTGGAGATCGACGACGACCTGGACCTGCGGCTCGACGCCGACGCCGGGCCCGAGCGGGTGCCGGACGCCGACCCGGGCCTGTCGTCGGAACAGGGGACCCGGCCGGCGGCGGCCGCCAGTGGACCAGGCGGTCGGCGGGTGGAGATCGTCGTGGTGGACGCCGGGGGCACCCGTGCCACGGCGGTGGCCCTGGCGGCGGCCCGCCTGCGCGACGACCGGGTCCGCGGGGTGGTGGCCACCACGCCGGTCGGGCACCCCTACGGCGTCGACCTCGGCCTGACGGCGGCCACCGGGGCGGTCGTGGTGATGGTGGACGCCCGCCACTCCGTGGAACGCGGCTGGTTGGACGCGGTCACCGAGCCGCTCGTGGACGAGGCGATCGCCGCCGTGGGGCTGGTGTTCGTCGGCCGGGCAGGGCCTGTCCTCAGCGCGGGCGCGGTGTTCGGCGCCGCCGGTGACCTCCCGGTGCCGCTGTTGGCGGGCCAGCCGGGGGACGAGGCGACCCAGGCCGGCCGACTGGACTGCGACGCGGTCTGGTCGCCGGTGCTCGCGGCGCGCACCGCCGACGTCCTGGCGGTCGGCGGGATGGACCCCATCTACGCGACGGGGCTCTGGGACGTCGACCTGTCGCTGCGGCTCACGGGGCTCCGGGGCGGTCGGAGCGTCACGGCCACGTCCGTCGCGGTGATCGGGACGGGACCGCTTCCGCTGACCGGGCGTGGGGCCGGGTGGGACCAGCGGTTGCTGGCCGAGCGGTGGGGGCGTTCGCTGCCGAGCGGTGCGTCCGCCGCCTGGGCTGTCACCGGGACGAGGCTGGCCCATGTCGCGACCGCCCGGGGACGGGACGGGGTCACCGCCACGTCACCGGTCGTCGTCCGCGACGCCGCGCTCGTGCCGGACGGGCCGTTCGAGGGTCGCCCGTCGTTGAGGTGGGTCGTCCAGACGGGCGCGCCGGCGGGACCGGGCCGGCTGTCCTGGGGGGACTGGCACTTCGCGCAGTCGCTCGCCTCGGCGTTGCGCGGACTCGGCCAGCAGGTCGTGGTGGAGCCCCGGGACACCGCCGGTCTGCGACCGGCCGCCCACCTCGACGACGTCGTCCTCGTGCTGCGCGGCCTGACCCGGGTCGAGCCGGACCCCGGGGTGGTGAACCTGTTGTGGGTGATCAGCCACCCCGATCAGGTGGGTGCGGCTGAACTGGCCCGCTACGACGCGGTCTTCGCGGCGTCGACCGGATGGGCGCGGCGGATGTCGACCGCGGCGGGCAGGCCCGTCGAGCCGCTCCTGCAGTGCACGGACCCGGCCCGCTTCCACCCCGGCGTACGGCCGGCCCCGCAGGTCGAGCCGGTCCTGTTCGTCGGCAACTCACGACGCGTGATGCGACCCGTGGTGGAGCAGGCACTCGCGGCCCGCCCCGACCTCGCGGTGTGGGGCGGCGGGTGGCAGGGCCTGCTGCCGCCGGCGAACATCCGCGGCAGCTACATCCCGAACGACCAGCTCGCCGGTCACTACGCCTCGGCCGGGGTGGTCCTCAACGACCACTGGGACGACATGCGCTCAGCGGGATTCCTGTCCAACAGGCTGTTCGACATCGTCGCGAGCGGAGGCCGGACGGTGTCCGACGACGTCGAGGGGCTGACGGAGGTTTTCGGCGACGCCGTGGTCGTCTTCGACACCCCCGACCGGTTGCGGCAGCTGCTGCTCGACGACCCCGCCGAGCTGTTCGGCAACGACGCGGCCAGGGCGGCGACCGCGCGTCGGGTGCTGGAACGGCATTCGTTCCGGGCCCGCGCGCACCGCCTGCTCGAGGTGGCGCTCGCCGCCCGGTCGGACTGACCCGACCGGGCGGCGACCGGCCGGTCGGGTCAGTGGGCGCCCGGGGTGGCCATGGCGAGGGCCTGGGCACCGAAGGCCTTCCACAGCAGGGGGACCCGGAGGTAGGCACGCACGAGAGCGGTGCTCCGGGGGAGCCTTCCCTTGGTGGTGTAGGGGAGGAACCGCGGGATCACCTGCTGGACGTCGAAGCCGGCGAGGACGAGCGCCTCGGTGAGACTGCGGTCGTCCAGCGCCGTGATGTGGTCGAAGAACATCCAGTAGTCGCGGCCGCAGAAGCGGATGTTGGGCTGCAGGACGAGCAGGCGGCCGTTCCCGGAGTCCAGGACCCGGCGGATCTCCCGGAGCGTCGCCAGGATGACGTCCCGGCTGACGTGCTCGAAGAAGTTGCTGACGAACACGACGTCGACCGACCCGGTCGACACCATGTGCAGGTCGGTGGAGCTGCCCACGATGACGTCGACCCCGTCGCCGGCGTACTTGCGCACGTCAGGGTTGAGATCCAGGGCGATACGCCGGCCGGCGGAGATGTTGTTGATGAACTCGCAGTGCCCGGCGGCCACCTCCAGCACGGTGTCGCCCGGTCGGACGTGGCGGTCGAAGTAGTCCGTGCAGAGCACCTGCCACATCGCGATCCGGAACTGCGCGTCGGGGTCGAACCGACCGGCGTAGAGCTTGCGGAGCTGCTCCCCCTCGTCGCTGTCGGACACCGTCGGCGTCGGGTGTCCCGGGCCAGCCGTCATGAGGGCGCTCCTGTGTGCGGTGGTCGGCGAACGGTGGGTGGGGGCGCTGGTCCGGGTCCCCGGGGGCGACGACCCCCGGGTGGGAGCCGGGACGCGGCACTGTAACGAACCGGCAGCGGCGACCCGGCCGTCGTCAGCGCAGCCGGTCGCAGGGGACACGGGTCAACCAGCGGGCCGGGGAGATCGGGACGTCGACGGCCAGGACCCGTCCGGTACGACACCGCGCCTGGGCCGCGACGAGACCTCCGTCCCACGACGGCGCGCGGACGACACCGGCACCGACGGTGGGGAGCTGGGTGGCGAGCACCCACACCAGCGTCCCGGCGGCCAGCAGTCGGGCAACCCGGCGGTGCCCGGCACCGACGAGGGCATCGATGCCGGCGAACAGCACCACGAGGAGCAGCACGACCGAGACCGTCGAGTACCGGGCGTTGCGGGCGAGCGCTGCCAGGGTCACGGCGGGGTCCTGGTCGGTGTTGCGCAGCCGCACCGGAAGGAACCAGAACACGGCCACGTACCCCAGGCCGGCCAGGACGGCGGGGACCAGCAGCGGTCGCCGGAGTGCGACGGCCGCGACCGCCAGGACGACGACCACGCCCGTGCCGACCAGCAGGCCGCGGCCGGCGTGTCGCGCGCCGGCCTCCCCGATCAGGACGGTGGCCGGGACGCGGCGGAGGAACTCGCGCGTCAGGTCACGAAGGGCCGGGTGCACGCTTCCCGGCGCGCGCACGGCGGAGAAGGTGGTGACCACCGGGACCACCTGGAACGCCAGGCCCGTCACCAGGGCCACGACGGGCGCCACGGGTCCCCACCACTGCCGGGTACGTGGCGACCTGTGTTGTGCCGTCCCGGCAGCGGGTGGGACGGGGCCGGCCAGGAGCCGGACCAGAGCCAGCGGAAGCAGCAGGCCGGCGAGCGGGTCCGTCAACGAGGCCAGCAGGGCCAGTGCCACGGTCCACGCCGTCGCGGGCCGCCAGGTCGTCCGCCACACCAGCGTCAGGGCCGCGCCCGCGAGGAAGAACCAGTGGGAGTTCGCCACGTTCGCGGCGATCTCCGAGGCGCCGAACGGGAACAGCACCAGGGTGAGGCCCAGCACCGCGCGCAGCTCGACGGACCGGACCCACGCCGCGGTGGCGAGGACCGCGGTCGCGGCCATCAGTCCGGCGGCCAGGGCACCCGCGACCGCCAGGACCGCCGCCGCGTCCCGGACGGGGAGGCGGGCGGCCACGATCGCCGCGAGCCGGGCGTACACGTGCAGGTAGCCGGCGTAGGGCCGGAGCACCGCGGACCACCCGTCGGCGTAGGCGCCGCCGAGGAACACCCGCCCGTCCTCGGCCCAGGGGCTGTCCACCGCACTGCCGGGCTGCCGTACCAGGAAGACCACGGAGGTCGCGACCCCCACCACGACGGCGAGGACGAGCTCCCATCGGCCCGGGGCGGGACTGGCGGGGACCAGGCCGGCCACGCGGCGACGCCACAGCGCCCGGACCTCCGGCGCCCGGACCTCGGGCGCCCGGACCCCCGGCGCCCGGACCTCCGGGCCCCCGCCGGCGGTCACCTGGCTCCGGGCCGGCAGACGCGGACCTCCCCGGGCCCGGGGAAGGTCAGGCGGACGGTGCCGGTGCGGCTCAGCCAGCGCACGGCGACGGGACTGCCCGCCCGCACCGTGCCGGTGAGCGTGGCGCTGGGCACCCGGTTCCGCCGGCTGGGCAGGTACTCCGCGACCAGCTGACCCGTGACCGGGGCGGTGACCGTCACCGACCCGGGCCCCCCTGCCGTTCTCACCAGCAGCTGGGGGTCACCGCCGCCGGTGAGGTGCACCGCCGAGCAGGCACCCACCGGTCGGGCGGCGGAACCGGGCGCGTTCACCGCGGACAGCGGGCGGTCACCGGCTGCGGCGACGCCGTCGGTCAGGACGAGCTGCAGGCGCAGGCGCTGGGTGTCGATGACGGGGCGGGCGACCCGGGGCAGGACGTCGCCGAAGGCGTGCCGCCGGTCCAGCGCCGCGATGCTCGGCATGTCGGTGTACCCGGACTGGGGATCGGCCGTGGCGTCGGACAGTGGCTCCCCGGCGCGCAGCAGGAGCACGGCCGCCACGACCGAGTCGTGGGAGCGCTGCTCGCGCGCCTGCTCGAAGTCCGCGCGTCGCTGCAGGGCCAGGACGTTGGCGAGGAGGGCGAACAGGGCCAGGCCCGCCAGCGGCAGCCCGAGCTGGCGGGGACGCCACCGCAGCAGAGCCCCGGTCGCCAGCGCCAACATCGGCGCACCGGACATCGCGGCGATGTGCACGTACCGGCTCGACCCGGCACCGGTGGACCCCAGGTCGGCCCTGCCGGTGGCGATGGAGACGTACACGGCCAGGACGGTCACGGCCGAGACGACGCTCACCACGACCATCGGCTCGCGCTCCTCGATCGGCCGGCGGCGGCTGACGACCAGCGCGGTGACCACCACCACCACGACCACCACCGGCCCGACCCGGCTGCCCGTCGCGGCCGCGGTGGAGTCCCACAGACCGGTCAGGACGTAGGTGAGGAACTGTCCGGCGGTGGAGACGCCACGGACGGGGGTGCCCCCCGCGAGCAGTGACCACGCCACGTAGGCCGCGGCAGGGACCGAGAAGGCCAGGGCCGTCCGCAGGACGCGGTGCCGCCACAGGCAGACCAGTCCGGGCAGCACCAACAGCGGCAGGGCGATCCCGCTGCACATCAGTGCGGCGACGGCGAACACCCAGGTCCCGACGACCTCGCGGGAACCGAACCGTTCCCGGACCAGCAGCAGGGCGCAGGCCATCGCACCGGCGACCGCCCCGTCGAAGCCGATCTGGAACGCCCACAGCAGGTCCTCCGCGCCGGACCCGAGCACGGCCAGCACCGCGGCGGTCGCCGTCGCGCACACCGGACCGGCGCCGATCCGCAGGAACAGCCGCCACGCCAGGTGGACCGACAGCAGGTGGATCGCGATGAGCACGACGATCCACGGCCAGTAGCTGGTCAACCCGGACAGGTCGAACAGTCCACGGAAGACGAGGACCGGCAGCGTCGACCAGTGCCCGTTGTGCGGCGCCCACACGGACAGGTCGCCGGGCAGCCGGAGATGCACTCGACGGGTCAGGGGGTCCCAGTCGTCCTTGAAGAACCACTGGCCGCGATTCGCGACCACCAGCAGCGCCGCGGCCACGGTCAGGGTCACGAGGTGGAGCAGGAGCCAGCCGCGGGCGCTCAGCCAGGAGTCGACCGCTGAGCCGGCGGGTCGGTCCGGCACCTCGGGGGCCTGTACCGCCCCGGGCTCGGCGACCCGGGCGCCAGCCGTCACCGGAGCCTGTCCCGCCCCCTCGTCGCCCTGGGTCCGCCGGGTCAGATCGAGCCCGCGGCGACCGCGTCGGTGATCCACGGGATGACCTCGTCGAGCATGTCCTCCAGCGTCGTGGTGGCCGTGAAGCCCAGGACCCGCTCGGCCTTGCTGACGTCCGGGACCCGCTTGGCGACGTCGTAGGTGAACGGCGTGTCGCTGACGATCCGCAGCGGCACGTCGGGCCCCTTGATCTTGCGCCAGATGACCTCGGCGAGCCGGTGGACCGTGGTGCCCTCCGCGGTGGAGAGGTTGAAGTCGTCGTTGAGCGCGGCCGGGTTCGCCATCGCCTCCACGATGCCGCGGGCCAGGTCCACCCCATAGGTGTAGTGGCGGACCTGGCTGCCGTCCCCCAGCACGTGCAGCGGGTCCTGTCCCTTGATGATCTTCTGGATGAGGTCGGGGACGACGTGGCTCATGGCCAGCTGCACGTTGCCGGAGTCGATCTCGATGTCGCCCAGGGCGCGGCTCTCCCCGGTCCCGACACAGTTGAACGGCCGCAGGATCGTGAACGGGAGCCTGTACTGGTCGTGGGCGGCGCGGGCGAAGTACTCGACGGCCAGTTTCTGGAAACCGTAGGAACTGAGCGGCGGTGGGATCTTCAGCTCGTCGCCCTCGGCGCTGGGCCAGTGCGGCGTGGACTCGAAGACCATCGAGCTGGACAGGTAGGTGACCTTCTTCAGCCGTCCGATCCCACCGTTGTTGGCCTTGATGGCCGCGTCACAGGTGGCGGCGATGATCTGCTCGTTCTGAGCCAGCAGGTCGTAGGGGTAGGTGTGGAAGTAGGAGATCCCGCCGATCAGGGCCGCCCCGGCGATCAGGTGGTCGGCGTCACCGGCCAGCTTCGTCATGAGGTCCAGGTCCCGGACGTCGCCCTCGTAGAAGGCGTAGTCGGGGTTGGAGTCGTAGGACTTCACGACCTTGCCGTACTTCGAGTAGTTGTCGATGCCGGTGACGGCGTAGCCGCGGCGCAGCAGCTCCTCGACGACGTAACCGCCGATGAAGCCGGCGGAGCCGGTGACCAGGACGGTCTCGTGTGTCATCTGCTGTCCATTCCTCTCGGTCCGGTGACCGCTGCGCGGTCGCCGTCGGAACACTCGTGTGTCCCCTGGAGCCAGCGCTAGCCTCTCAGATCCCCGCACGGGAT
>JAABUQ010002000.1_pt1 | contig 41639 bp, 11 predicted proteins | sample 5560001 | NCBI WGS metagenome assembly JAABUQ01 (sample SAMN10711888, study PRJNA513371) | rock metagenome | isolation source: Antarctica rocks | place: Antarctica: Victoria Land, Finger Mt nord | collected 2015-12-18
AAAGTGGAGAATAGGTGGTGTGATGATGGTGTTTTGGTGGTATGATTAAGGGTCCAAATAACCCTAGAGAAAGCAAAATGGGAAAACACGGGCTGACAAAGGAAAATAGGGGCAATGACAGCTGACACTCGATCTACCTCACTCTCCCAGTCTGCATCACAGAGAGAGTGATGGACTCGACGAACTGTCATCTTCGAAGAACCTTTTCCCTCCCTTGCAAGCTCCAGAGTCCAGGGACCGACCTCGAGGGCCCAATGCAGCCATCTGAGCTCACTGTACAAATCGGCAAATTTTTCTCGATCTTTCACTGTCTTGGGGAGATTGGATAGGGGACGAGCTTTGATCCTGGCTTTTCGACATCGCCTTGGACTTCGACGACGCCTTCTTTCCTTTGTTCGTGATCCATTCTGTGAACCTGATGAAGACATGGCTGGGGCACTTGTTGATGAGAAGCAATGGTGGAACGTATTCTGAATTGGCAAATCTTAGTTTTGGCCAAATCATATAAAAGGCATTCAAACCGTTCATCAAGCGGAAGAGATGTTGAAAGATCCTCTTGACCTTGATGTGCTCCCGAGGGTCTATGCCAAAAAACATGGCCAGGCTAAATTAGTCTCCCCGCATCCCCTACCAAAATTTAGTAGGGCTATAAGGAGAACAAACATTACTATTTTATAGAAACCTTATCGTATATATATCTAAAAGCTTCAAAACTCCGTCGATAAGCTTTTGCGATTGTAATATTGTTCCAGATAGCTCCTCTAGTAATAATCCTTAGGCTTTTTACCCTTAATACCCTTTCCTCTGCTTAATATATATATATTAATCTCCTTTAGCGAAATCTAGTCTTATTCGTACTTAATAGCTTTACGGAGCTATTGATAAGTAATATATTTATATTTCTTTACCTTAAATTTTAATATCTTTTATACGTTTTTAATTGGATTAAGATCGGGAGAATATATAGACTAGTTGTTAATAAAATCTAGTTCTATAAGGTCTTTCGTCTCTTTAGCAATATTTTCCTGAAATCTCGTATTATAAGTTCTATTGTTGTCCTCCTGGAAGATAAAATAGCTTTTATTAAATTTCTTCTTTTTTACTTCCCCCCTCCTAGCTCGTATAATAGGAAGGATATCTTTGGAGTAACGTTCCTACGTTATAGGGCCCTCGGATTTGACTATTTTTATCTTTTTATTCCTATTTTTTAATTCTTTCTCCTGCTCCTAAGTATATTAGAAAAAGATTAATTTACTTTTATAATTTTATTTAATTATTCTCTAATAGCTAAATTGAAAAGCTATAATATATCTTTTTTTTTATATATAATCCCTATAATATCTCTTGTATTTATTGCGTATTACAAAGTCAAAATAACGAGAATTTTAATAGTAATAGAACTTATTATTCCAATAGACCTAAGAAATATTTAGGAATATCTTTTGAAAAAGGGGAGAAATATACTTATTTAATACGTTAATTAAGTTAATTTTTATACTCTTTTGCAAATTCCTATTATTTTTCTATTTGTATATTATTGAACTAGCTCTTTTAATACGTTTTATACTTATAATACCTTCTGTTGGAGAATGGCTGGGGCAGTCTCTCCAGCAGCACTAAGCCAAATCAGGTCTAGCGTATCGCAATCCTAGGATCACTATTAGCCAGGCTGTATATCGAATAATAAGGGCTATACTTAGGGTATATCAGCTCTACTAAATACTTTATTATCTATAAGGCCTAGATTAATCAGCCGAGTATATAAATAAGCCTATATTCCTAGGTAAATAAAGTAATTAAAATCTCCTAAGTTAATAAGTTATAAGCCCGGCTAATATTTATATATTTATATAAGGAGAAAAATATTCAAGTTTTCAATTTATAAATATTATTATTTTATTTACCCCTATACTAAGCTATAGAAGTAGTATATAGAAAGATAATTATTTTAGAGAGGATCTTTAATTATTATAATTAGGCCCCCGAAATATAAGCTACCTTTATCAAAGAAGGATCTTAATTAATTATTAACAAAGATAAAAACAATATTAATAACGATCTATTCTTAATAAACAGGAAAGCTTAAGCTATTATTATTCTGATATACAAATTATATATTAAAGACCTCTTTAATAATTAAAAGAATATTATAAAGATATAAAAGCTTCTAAAGAATAAATTCTAAAAGAAGAATAATTATATTATATATATAACTATTCAATATTTAATTAATATAGATTCTATTATTTTCAAAAGTATTAACAAGTATATTAACTATTTATATTATTAGAATAATTACTTAGCAATAACAATATAAACTATAAATAAAATAATATTAGCTTATTTATTCCTAAAAGATTTCCCGGATAAAATAAAGTTATATTAAATTTAAATTGTTTAAATTATAAATAATATTAATAAGGATATTACCTTTAAAGAGATTATTAAAGCAATATTTGCTTATAATAAATAACGAAGTTAGGAAAGCTTCTTAAAAGCCCTAAAGATAGGAAACTTTAGAAAATAAGAGAAAATAAAAAGTAATAATAATAATAATAATAGCAAAAAGGGAAATATTAAAAATATTAAATTAAAATACTCCTATTACAAAGGATCTTATATAAAGGAAAAATATTATTATTTAAATAGTAACTTCTATCCTAATTAATAAAAGCCAAAAGATAAGAAACTCCTCCTTAAAGATAATAAAGAGAAAATAAGATAGGTCTTAAAAGTATATAGCTCTAAAACGATTATTAATTTTAAAAAGATATTAATAATATAATTAATATATAAAATATTTAGAAAATTAGATATTTATTTGAACTTAGGAACTAAAATTTATATTTATTCTAAATAATAATATTTTATTTCCTATTATATATATAATTACTTTATTAATAAGATTAATAATATTATTATAATAACAAAAGGGAAAGGCTTTATTATTATAATAATTAATAATAATAAAGAAGTCAAATTAATAGATATATATTATATTCTAAAGAGCCAATATAATATTATTTTAATAGCAAAGCTAGTTAAGAAGGAATATATAATATTATTTAAGGAAAATTTTTTTGATATTAAGAATAAGACAAAGAAAATATTGTTTTTAAACTAAAAAACGAATAATAATTATCTTATTCCCTAGTTTCCCTTAAAATACCAAAAATATATTAGAAACGTTAGAACAAAGGATATTCTAGCCTTATAAAGGCTTTAATATATATACTTTAGATATATTAGAATAACTTTAATAAAGAATATAATAAAAATAATTATCAGAATAAATATTAAATAAAATAATAAGTTTAAAAATATAATATTACCGGAATAGCAATACGAAGCCTATATTATAAGAAAATAATCTTATATTTTTAATTACGAGCTAATAAGGAATAAGCAAGCAATATTTTTAAGCGAGTAATAATTTATAAATATTACTAAAGGTAAAAAGATTATTCTTATAAAAGATAATACAAAATATATTTTGGTACTTATTAATAAGTATATTAATATAATAATTATTTATCTTCTTCCCTTATAAGAAGCAAACCCTATTAATAATTATATTAAGGATTATATTAGGAAGAATAATATCAAGGGATATATTATTAATTATTTACGTAGAAATAATATAAAAGAATTTATTAATTCGTAAGTATAAACGATTCTTAGCTAGGTTAATATTCAATAGAAGCCGATATTATTATATAGCCCTTATTAAAATATTATTATTAAGCGAAGCAATAAAATATTATTTAAATAAATTAGAATAATATTATTTTATTCAGGATTGAATAAAGATTTTTAAAGCGAAATCTTGAATTTTATAATATATATTAAAGAGAGGCTCTTTATAACAATATTTAATAAAAAAATATTATATAAAGAATAAATTGGAAAGAAATTAAATATTAATTATATATAATTATTCGAATATATTTATTAAATATATAATAAAAATATTTATAAATAGAAACTCAAATTCCGGGGTATTAAATATAGATTCTTAAGATTTAATAATAATTCCAATTAATATTAAATATAAAATAAAAAGGTTAAAGGATTAAGGCTTTTAGCTTATATTATTTTCGATAAAATAATATTAATAAAGACGTATTCGTTTAAGATAAGGAGTAATAAAAAAATTATTCTTAATATTCTTAATAAAATAGATAATATATTAATAAATAAGTAATCCGTAAATATAAAAGCAAATATTCAAAATATTAATATTAATAAGGAAATTAGCCCTAGCTTTAATATACAAAACGGATTTAAAGAAGCTAATATTCAAAATATTAAATTTAATAAGATAATTAATTTTAACTTTAACGAGCAAAATACTAAGTAAATATTAAATACAGAGTTAAATAAGGAAATCGTAATTTATATTAATAATATATTATTTTTATATAATAAGCAAAAAGTATTAGGAATATAATAAATACTTCTTCAAACTTATTAAGGATTATTAATATTATTAGAATATTAACCGAGATAGTTTATAAAACCTTATTTATTAATAAATTATTATAATCTCTAAAAAGGAGTAAGGGAGGGAGGATTTCCCTCTATATAAATTTTTTAAATAATCAAAAATAAAAATACTATCCCTTTTAAAAATTAACGAAAAGTACTCTTAAGGCTAAATAAGAAATAATAAAAAGTAATATTCTAGATAGAATTAAATATAATAAAATTTAAAGGGGTATAGAAAGTTAAGAAATTATTATTAAGATATAAAATATTCCTAGGAAGATAAATATTATTAATTAAGCTAAATATTAAAAGTAAAATTATTAAATATAAAGTTTAATAAGTCGCTAAAGACTTCAAATAAATAAAAGGAATAAACTATAATATTACTTTCTTATTAATTATAAAAACTTTAAACTAAAAAATACTCCTAGCCTCAAGAACAAAGTATAATATAAAAATAGAATATTTTAATATTAATATTGCCTTCCTAGAAGCAACTCTTAAGGAAAAAATATAAATAGAATAACTTTATAAATATATTAATAATATAAATAATATATATTATTTAGAAAAGGCTTTATATAACCTTAAACAATTATTTAGGGAATAAGGAAAAATATTAATAATAAAGCTAAAGAGTTTTAACTTTAGGCAACTTTAAAAAGATAACTCTATTTTTATTAACGATAAAGGAATAATTATAACTATTTATATAAATAATTTGCTAATACTCTTATATATAAAAAAGATAATAAATAAATTAAAAGCTTAGCTTAATAAAGAATTTAAATTAAAGTATTTAAAAGCTATTTTTTTCTATTTAAAAATAGAAATCTTAAGAAATCGCAATAATTATATAATAAATATTATTTAAAAAGATTATATCGCTTAAATACTCAAGTAATTAAAAATAAAAGATTATTATACTATTAAGAATATTATAAATAAGAATATAAAGCTGGAATAACTATTTCTTAAATATATTATTAATAAAAAGTTGAAAAATAACTTTGTATTTATTATTAGGGCCCTAAATTAAATAGCTAGAATAAGCCGGCCTAATATTAGTTTTATAATATATTATTTAAGCAGGTATTTTGTATAGCTAATAAACAATTATTATATAATAATAAAATAAATAATAAAATATCTAACTAATACGATTAAGATCGGAATAATATTTGGATTAAATTATATATATAATAAGACCTTTTAGGTTTACTTTGACTCTTCCTAATATAATAATATTAATAATAATAAATTTATAATAGGATATCTTTTTAAACTAATTAATAAACTAGTTAGCTAAAGGTTTAAATAAGAGCTAATTATAGTTATATTATTGACTAAAGCTGAATATATTGCTATATTAGAAATATATAAGGAAGCTATATATCTTAAGAATTTGCTCTAGGAACTTGAATACAATAAGGGAAATATAAAAATTATAAAAATAAACTTAAATAATAAATTAATAATTAATTTAATCGAAAATCTTATAATATACCTTAAAATAAAGTATATATAATTTCGATATTATAAAATAAGGGAATTGATATAGAGTAAAGATATAATTATAAATTAAATCTTTACTAAAAAAATAATAGTAAATCCTTTAACAAAACTAATAATAATAGTAAGTCTAGAGTATATATTTTAACTACTAGGGCTAGCTTAGGAAGGCAAAAGAAGAAGTATAAAGCTTAATAAATTATTTGCTAATAGTATTTTGGAAGCTGCTATAAGACCTGAAAGGAAATATTAAAGAATAACTAAGGCAATCTCTTTAATAATATTAAGCTAAATTAGGTTTAGCGTATCGCAATCCTAGGATTATTATTAGCTAAGCTATATACCAAATAATAAGGGCTATACTTAAGGTATATTAGCTCTATTAAATGCTTTATTATTTATAAGGCCTAGATTGATCAGCCGAGTATATAGATAAGCTTGTATTCCTAAGTAGATAGAGCAATTGAAATCTCCTAAGCCAACACCTTCTTTCGTTTATAACCCTTTTTATAATATACTAGCCGACGTCGAAATTGAAGGAATTGGCTAAGGCTATTTAAGTCCAAGTACGGTAGTTGTATTGACCTTCTAAAGTCTTTATTATCTTATTAACGGTATCCTGGTTAATCTTTGGCTTCCGATTTTATTTACTTTGTTCTTTATAATTAGAACGACGATCTCCTCTAGCAATAATACATCGTTGAGATCATAAAGGAACTTTAATAGATTTTTGGATTTCGGTAGCTGATTTACCGTTTTCGCGTATTTATTTTATACGGATTTGTTTAAGTGTTTTCTATTCGTAATCTAATAGATCGGAAGGGATATCTGGTATACAAGGGCGCTTAGGAGGTATAGTAATAGTAGTGTTGTTGTTGAATAAATAAATAAAATACTCAGATGTTTTTTGATGTTTTGGGGGAGACCCCTAGAATTAGGCCTAGATTGGATTAGCCTGGCTATGTTTTTTGGCATGGACCCTCGTCCGGTGAAGTAAACGAGGCTGAAGCGAGTCAGCCGTAACCACCCCCACCTCAAAAATCCTGCGCCCCCACATCGACCTGACACCCAGGGAACAAGCCCCCCAGCCGGCCCCAAGAGACTGATGCTTAGCCTAGACTCGATTTGCTTGGCGAATGGCTGCGAGGCTTAGACGTATAGCTAATCCGAGTCTGCATAGATAACTCCACTCGACTGCCCACTTGTGTAATCATCGATGGCTGCGCCCCTCTGCTGGCTGAGCAGAGTCGCACATGGCACCTCCATACAGTTCAGCGAGAGTAGTATATCACAGGTCGAACTCAAATCCCTTGGTAAGAAGAACACAAAACAGCCCAAGACTAAAACAGCAATCTTCGCAAGCTATCTAGCCTGCAAAATTCAACGATCGAATATCTCCAATAAATTGCGACCATAGACTTATCTTCTGTACTCAGATCTCGCCACCCAAAGATGTCCGACAGCGTGCACACCGCTGTTGCAATGGAGAAGTTCGCGGACTTTCTGAGCTTTCTTCTTGTGCTGCAGTACTGTCGAGTCTATAGACGCAACACTTACAGCCCACTGATGGCCATAATACAAGCTCAGACCGAACTATCCCTTCGCAAAGAATTGGAACGATGGTCCAATTTCAAATTACTGGAAGCGCAGTATGTGTCAGTCGCAGTATGCAATTTCCCAACGCAGTTCTTAAACTCCGATCCCTGAACACTCTTCCATGAATATACCCAGCTCTCATTTCTTCGAGGAAGACCCCAGCCTGGCTCCTCTAAGCTCTGCGAGCATCTACTCACCTTGATCTCAGGGTGCAGTAATCTTGACCACTATATCGTCAGCGCTCTCATGGGCGGTCATAGCGACTGGGACTCATTGGTCTAGCCCCGCCCTCTGGTACGCCGGCATAGTCCTCTCTGTGACCGCCATCGTCCTAAGCGCGCTACAAAGTATGATTCTTCCAGATTATAAGGACCACATGTCTTCTCATCCTACGGGTTGGAGCCGCGTCATCGCAAAGTTCAAGCGTCATGCAGGCAACAGGCCTAGTAGAATGATTTTGGCGGTATGGCAAGCTCCGTTGATGTGCTTGAGCTGGTCTAAAATCTTCTTCCTTGCGGGGCTGTGCTTGATGGTGCTGAGTCCGTGCGCAATCGTGAGAGGCGGGTGGGGAGGCGAAGACAAGTGTTATATTCCTTACTGCTAGTAGCGCTGCGATTATATGCTTCTTGGGGACGAGCTTGGGGGTGCATCAGCTTGTCTGGGAGAAGCACTAGATGCACCTTGTCGGCAAGGGACTTCGGATGTCTCAACTTACAATCCTATACACGTTTGCTATTCTGCCTGACCATCGCTTTCAAAGTTGACCGCTCGTATCTACCAGCAGCGGCTTGACACAAGCGGTCAGTGGGGAATCGTCCACTCGGAAGAAAGCTACTCGAAGTCTTTGCCTAGGCGCGCTGGAGACACAACACCCTAACCCTGCTTACCGGAAACCGCGGAATCTCGATTCAGGAGACTCTTGAATCAATTCACACTATTGCCTCAGAATGCGAAACTCACTTTCCGCAATGTCATTGATCAATCAGAGTGTGGGATGTTGACGAGTTGCGCGCCGCGCTCGGGATTTGAAACTCGGTCTCTGGGACGTGTACCACCCCTTGGCACTAAGCCCCCTGCATGTGAAAGGCGGTGCTGCGGGCCTGCGAACAGCTTCAGGCAACCATCGTTGTTCCAGCATGCTGCCTAAAACAATTCAATCTCACCGCCTGAGCGCAATGTTGGATGAGGAGTACGCGTCCACCGCAACGGAGAGACCGGGCGACAACCGCTATAATAAGAAATGTATCGAAATGTTCTCTAGGCTTTGTAAGAAATTCGGACATATGAATCACAATTGCGTCCTCTTTTCAGTAGTTTTCAAGTACATCCATAGCCAAGCACACGACCATCATTTGTATCAAGATCGCCGTACGGAGTACCCTTATCATGTCAAATCTCACCACCTCGACGTCTGGCAACGTGACCCTGATCCTAAATCCCACTCTTTGCACACTGGATACCTGCGATCTATCGCTTGCTAGCTTTTCGTATGTCCCAAACCTTGCTGGCAATGCTCTCTTTCTCGCCATATTTGCTGTCTTGCTTGTTCCCCAACTCGGGCTGGGGATCCGCTACCGCACCTGGGGCTTCATGACTGCGTTGTGCATGGGTCTGGTAAGAAAGAACATAAAGTCCATCGCATTTGGGGTTCGTTCACAGGGTTGCGTACTGACAATTCCTCGTTAGATACTCGAAGTGGTGGGATACGTTGGCCGAGTCATGATCAACCAGAACCCTTTCAACAACAACGCCTTCCTCATCTACCTTATCTGCGTGACGATAGCGCCTGCTTTCTTCACAGCAGGCATCTATCTCTGCCTCTCGCGAATTGTCACGGCCTACGGAGCAGACTTTTCGCGGTTCAAGCCTCGGACGTACATGCTCGTGTTCTGCTCTTTCGATCTTCTCAGTCTTGTCCTCCAGGGTCTTTGGTGGTGGTATCGCGTCAACAGCAAATGATGTGAATGGAAAGAACTTGGGGAAGAATATTATGATTGCTGGCTTGATAGTCCAGGTCATCTCTTTATTCCTGTTCGCCGCCTGCTGCCTAGAGTTCGGTGTAAGGGTGCATCAGAACAAGGGAGCCTGGAATCCTAAGTTTATCAACCTCGTCAATTCTCGATTGTTCAAGGGTTTCTTGTTTGGTGAGTCACTTCATCCAGATGTCTCATGCTAAAGCTTACATTGTCGAGCTCTTGGAACTGCTGTCATTACCATTACCATACGTAGTATCTTTCGGTGCGCCGAGCTGAGCGGCGGTTTCAATGGCCCACTTTTCAACGAGGAGATCCCATTCATGATCCTGGAGGGGCCTATGGTCATCATCGCGGTGACGGCGCTGACTGCTCTTCATCCTGCGGTTTCATTCCAAGGCTGCTGGCACGAGGCAGGCTTCGTATTCTGGAAGAAATTCACATTCCGAAACAAAACGTCTCAGGCCTCTTACAAGCTTGAAAGCGACTCAGGTAACGATGAATCTCAACGCTATCAAGGAGGGAATATGGAGCTTCATGAGATCAAAGATGAAGACGCACGTGCTAGAACCCCGTTAGATATTCGTGGGCCTTGGCCGGCAAGGTAGAATTGATCATAAGACGTTCGTATGATCTGCAAGTGCCTGTCGAAATGCTGTTGATTGTCTCGCATTCTGGATCGTAATTGGATTTGGTGAAGAAGCACTGAGATGCAGGAATCTAGGCTCGATGGCATGAGCGATGTGGATTTTTTCAACTCTTATCGAACAGCAATACCGACTATCTGTCGGATGCACCAAGCACCACCAAGGGGAAAGCAAATTGGGGCAAAATCGTCTGCTTTACTAAATGATAGAGCACAGCTCCCTAATATACACGATAAGGCCCTGAATAGATAAAATAGAATAAAATAAGATAAAATAATAATCAATCAGGTAGCTTGTTAGCTATATAATAAATAATAAAATTTAATAAGGCTTAAAAATAATAATATTAAAGTTAAATAATAAAATATAATTAAAATCTTATTTAATATACCTCCTTAGGATAATTATTATATAATTATCTTAAATAATTAAGTTATTTTTGAAGCTATATAGCCCTTTTGATTTACGAACTATGATATTTATATAAATTCCTGATATTTTTAATATAAAAGAAACTTAATAAGATCGTTTATTAATATTTTAATAATTAAAATTTATTTAATAAAAATATAACCTTCTTAAACTTCCTAATAAAGCTAATATTAATATATATTAATATATTTAAAGTATATAGAGAACTTTAATAAAGAATAATTAATAAAGTTTAATATTTAAATATTATTATAAATAATAATAATATTTTCCTTTAAGGCAAATTAAATAACTTCGAAAAATCTATTTTATTAAATAATTTATTTAATTATTTTTAAAAGAATAAGTAATTTAGCCTTAGTATTTAATATAATAATAATAATTTACTTTAATACTTTCTAATTAATAAAGCCTCTATAAAGTTAGAAAAAGTAACCGAATAAACTTTTTCTAATAATAAAATTATCTGTAAATATAATATTAAATATAGATATAAAAATATTATTTTTTAATAAATTATTATATTTAATAACAAGTATTTTAATAAATAATAAATAAGTTATTATATGATTAGCCAAAATAAGATATTTTAGAGATAAATTTTAAAGAAACTAGATTAAATATAAATTAGCAAAAACAATATTAAATCTAATAATAATAGCTGCGAATAAGATAGAATTAATAAGTTATTAATAATAATAGATTTACTCTAAAATAGCCTAATTATTATATAATAATATTTCTTCTTAAGGTAATAATATTTTTAAAATTAAAAATAATTTAGTTTTAAATTTAATAGCAATTTTATTAATATATAAATCCTAGCTTAGTTATATTTATTTAATAATACGATTTCTGATAATATAAATACTTACAAATTATAAAAGCTCCCTTATTATATAAAGCTTATATTCCTTAAGCAAAGTAGCTTCAAAATTATTATATAAATATTGATATTATATAATATATAAAATAATATTATTATTTATATAAAAAAATAAAATAAAATACTTATTTATAAAAAGTCCTTTTATATTAAAAATTAGTTTTAGTCTTAATTTTTATAATATTGTTAATAAGTTATAAAATTAAAATAATAATAATTATTTCAAACCGTATAGAGCTCGGAGGAGTAAGAGATAATAAATTTTTATATTTAAATTTTTTAAAAATTTTATATTTTTAGGAAATATAATATATATAATTTTATCGATATTATTATTAATAAAAATATTTATAATATTATATTAACGAGACTTTAAGTCAAAATAAGTTATTATAATTATAAATACTCGAAAAACCTTTATTATAAAAGTAACTATTATAATATTTTGAATTATTTTCTAAAGATTATTTCAAATATATAATTAAATTTTATATTTAATAAAAAAATTATTATTATCGAATTTATATTTAAAGAACTAGAATAATAGAAAAATATTTATTAATAAAGGCTTTAAAACTAATTGAAACGTTCCTTAATTAATAAGATAATTATATTTAATATATATAGCTTTTTGGAAAGCTTTAAATTCAGAATATTTAAATAAGTTCTTTTAGTTTTTTGGCTTAGATAATAGATTATCGCAATAAAGCTTTTTAAGCTTAATAAGATTGAAGGCAAATATTATATAAAATCCGGAATCCTTATAAAGTTTGCTTAAGGTTATAATATAAGTTTTATAACAATATTTTGTACAATATATTCTTATTAATAAGATATTATTTTTATTAAAACTAGCTATAATTTTAATATTCTATAATATTAAAGTTATTATAAGCTTATAAAATTATCCTAGTCTAGGTTATATTATTAATTGTTATACTAATTAATATATATATTTATTATTTATATAATTTAAATTTTTTATCTCTTCTAATAATTCTCCCTCTTTATTTATTAAAGTATTAGATATTATTATTATAAATATACCTATTAAAATATTACTCGGAAGTAAAATAAAAAGGATAAGAATATTAAAATTATTTAATAATAATAAAAGATTTATTAATATACAAGATAATATTAACTAACTAAATAACTTATTTTTATAAATTTCGAAAATATATATTAATTTTATTATCTTATTATTTATTTGATTATTAGTTAAAGGCTTTATTATTATATTTAATAATATATAAACTATTTCTTAATATTCCTATTTATTCAGAAGTAGATTTAAATTTATTTTTAATAAATTATAATAAATAACTTTATTAAATATAATATTTTTAATATATATAATCATTTTCTTATTAAAGATTCAAATCCTAAAGATATTTTGTAAATTATAGTTAATTATATAATTTGTATATATATACTCCTAGAGCTTCCGGAGCTTAATAATATAATAATTTAATAAATAAATTTTATAATTAAAGATATAAATATAAATTAACGAAGGTTTATAATTATAAAGAAACTCGAAAAATATTTTACCTTATAATATTCTAATCAGGATATAATTAAGTAGATATATTATTATTATATATACTTTAGGCCAGAAATATATAAAGAGTTTTGAAGCAATTCTTATATATTTAGCCTTTATAATAATTACCCCCCTAGAATATTCTAATAAGCTATTCTAATTTAAGGTATATAGAGCTATAGCCTTCCGAATAATACCGTATTTTAATATAAGGCTTTTGAAATTATTATTAAGTATTTTCTTATTATTTATATAAATAAATTTAATTAAATAACTATAATATTTATTAAATAGATTAAATATATATATATAAATCTCGATAGCTTAGCCTTTAATATAGTAAATCTAGAGCTAATTATATTTAATATATAAATAGATAAAATAGCTTATTCAAATATTACTATTATAATTCTTATTCTAAGGAATAAGATTATAATATATATATTTTAAAGGCTTAATTAATAAATATTTTATATTCTAATATCGAGATATTTGCTTTTTGGCTTTAGAAATATAATAAATTTCGTATTTATTAAATTAACTATTATTTGCTATAATAGAAAGTAAAGCTTTATAAATATATTTAAGAAAATTAGAAATAACTTAAATATTAGGATAATTTATAATTAAACATTAATAAAATAAGCTAGCCTTAATTAGTTTATAAGGGCTCTAAAATATATAATATTTAAATTAATAAATAAAAACGTTTTTGGCTTTAAAGAAATATATTCTAAAATAATATAACTTTAAAAATAATAAAGTTAATAAAAATAATTCTTATAATTATTTTCAATTATATAGAAGGTATTTTGTATTATATTTTAATAAATATTTGCTTTATTAACTTTATTAAAAAATATTAAATTAATTATAAAATTAGGGATTAAGGCTATATTTTAGAGAATTATAATATTATAACTTCTAATTAATATTATAATTTCGATTTTTATTATTTCAAAAGCTTTAATTTTATATAAAGTTTTTTTTAAAATAATAAGATTATTTATTAATATATCTTATTCATAATAAAAGTAATAAGGATTATTATATAAATAGATATTAAATCTTAAGTCTAAAATCTAAATATTTATAAAAATTTTATCATTAAAGTTAAAAAATATAATTAAAAAACAAAATATTAACTTCTGATTAACTAAGACTTTAAGGCAATAAGATTTCTATATTTCTAATAAGATATTCCTATACTCTCGCTGCTTTATATACGTTATTATAAATAAGCGAAGTTTTGCTAATATTTGATTAATCGAGAACTCTAATAGAATAAATATATAAGCTTATTTTATAACTTTATTATTATATACTATTTAAATAGAAATAGATTTTTCTATTTTCTCTTTAAAAACCCTATCCGTTAGGAGTATTTCCGCTTTCTTAGTATATACTATATTTATTATCTAATTTGCTAGACGATAAGCTGAATTAGGTATAAATATTAATTAAAGAAATAATTTTAGCCTTTTTTAATAAGGTATTTTAATAATTTATTATATTTACGATCCTAGCCTTATTATATTCCCTTAAAATAGTTTTATAAAGGCCTCTTTTATAAAGTAATAAATAAAAATACTCTAAATAATATAAATAATATTTTATTATTTATTTAATAGGATTATTTAAACTTTTAAAAAAGGGTCTTAAATAATAAAAATTAACCCTTATTATTAATAATATTTATAAAGTTTTGCTTAATAATTATTAATTAGTCTTTATTTATATTATATATATTTTTAATAAAGTTTATTCTTATTATAATAATAAAAAAGTTTAAATACTTAATTTCCATAGTTTCTTTATAAAGATTTTACTATTTATTTAGCTATATATTTAAATTTTGATCTTTTGACTTTCCTTTATATTACTTCTTATAAAATTAATTTATAAAATAATATTATAATTCAAAAATAAGGCAAAAATATCCCTTAAGGTTTTTGAAAGCTTAATAAAAAATAAAGTAATTATTAATATATTAAAAATAATTAGTCAAGATTATTAATTAGATAATTAATATAAAATCTTTTATAGCCTTTTCTTATCGATAATAAGCTTTTTTATTAAAGTTATAATTATTATTTAAATATAATAAAATAATATTTATATTAAAAGTATTATATTATAAATTATTACTCAATTTAATAACTTAGTCTATAATAAGTTGTAATAATAAAATATTATTTATTTCTTGTTATAAATTTAAGTTAATATAAAATTAAATCTTTGCTTATTATATTTTACTCTTAATAAAAAAATATTATAAATATTAATTATTAATACTAGTAAGGATTAGGCTAGTTATTATAATAATATAAAGAGTTATATTAATAAAAGATAATTAGTTAATTAAGAAATAACGATAATATTTTAAAAGCAATTTAAATTAACTAAACTCGAATAAGTTTAATAATATAATAAAAGATAGAATTAATTAATTAGAATATTTAAATTTAATATTAAAAGCTAACCGGGCTTATAATTATCGGATATATTAAATATTATTAAAGGGAAAACAAATTGGGGCAAAATCGTCTACTTTATTAAATAATAAAATATAATTCTCTAATATATACAATAAGGCCCTAAGTAAATAAAATAAAATAGAATAAGATAGAATAATAATCAATCAGGTAGCTTATTAACTACGTAGCAAATAACAGGGCCTAATAAGGCCTAGAAATAATAGTGCTAGAGCCAAATAGTGGAATGCAACCAAAATCCTGTCTGACACTATCATATGTTGAATGATTTTGCATCCCTTTCATGTTATCCGCTAGAAACAAAAGAAGGAGAAGTCTTGCCAGACATCACACCTACGATGCTCATAGCGGATTGGTATGAGACGTGCGCTTATTGCAGCACGCTCCGTCTTCATACGAGTCCATGTAGACGCAGAAGCAGATACAGTGGCAGTCTCCTCGACCTGCTCTCTGGCGCGATACTCCCGCGAAGCGAAAGTGTCAATAATAGTGGAAAGGTGTCGATCCATGGAGGAAAAATGTGTCGCACCTCCGCTACTCGTTGAAGTTGTCATGTCAGTTTTGCGTACTACAGAAGGTGGAAACCATGTCAGGCAGCCTTCAAGTACGGCTGTTGTTCATTTATACTCCAATTATGCTGTTCTTTCCATCGGCTAATTTCCGCTTTCATATCCATGTCGCATATACTGAGAATGAATTTTCATATCCGATGATGTTGTCTTGCCTCAGCATGACTTTCGATACCTGCGGCTGCTTCTTAGTGTTCGATCTGCTCCCAATTGATCTTGTCACCAATGAAGTCGCTGCTTTGAAGACCGAGACTGGACTGCACTCTTATCATAGCGCAGTGTCCACAGGCCAATGTCTGCAAAAAGAACGGCGTCAACCTAGGATCAAGCTAGGAAGTTGGTATGCAAGTAAGCTTATCAGGTTGTAAGTCTTGGTTGAGACCAAATGACACCGAACGGAAAAAGTAACCTTTGATACGCGATGGACATTTACTTTTGATCAACATTCTAAGCATACTGTCTTTTTGCGACCCTGCTAATATACGCTGCTTTGCTCCCTCAATTGTGAGTTCGAGGCGCATCGACTGGAACTTGGTCATTCCTCCGAAATCCAGACTGAGGACACTAGGATTACGACGCTGCCGTGACTGGTACATGTCAAGATACACCGGCAAGGAGAATCGAAAGGTCTTAGCGGTATGACTCGTCGAAGCCCAGAGCCAAGGCATTTCCGGCCCAGAGTTCTTGGCAAATCACACTGGCATTGCTAGCAGAAGCCTGGATCACGGCCGCGATCTCCTTTCACGGTCATTGTCTCAAGATGGCGTCTGGCGAGCTTGGCGAGCGTGGCGAACCTCTGGGCACACGCGAATAATTGTGAATGGTGGTCTGAGAACAATTGATCTGCCAAGAACTCACAAGGCAAAGCATTGCCCATGAAAAGGTCCCGTTCAGAGAATCTAGAACATCACTTGCCAATAGTCTCGGCCCTTCTCAAGATATCTAAATCTAGCGACCAGAACCCTGCGTGGTGAATCATGATTTTGGGTTGAAGCTAGGGCCTATTCAGCTAGCATCCTTCTTCCCCGCAATATCAGATCTGCCGAATGACATAACTTCTTCCCTCTTGTCCCTCTCCGTCCCCGTGGGGTAAGTAGGGTAGATTCAATTGGCATTTCGGCATTCCTGCGGCGGTATATCATCACCAAATTCAAGATATATATACATCTTCAGTCGCCATGGTTTAAAGAGATCATCATCAGATCAACACTGTCTCTGGACGATCCAAGCCTTCCAGAAAAACATTTAATCACCAAGCTCCACCTTCTGTGGCAGTAATTATTCAACCGTCGCCAAGATGCTGTTCGGCAAAGAAGAGCCCGAGGTGGCCAAAGTTCTGGATCAACGTCGTCCATCCAATGTCGAGGCCATACACCAGCAACATCGCAAGAGCGTCTCGAATAGAGGTCTCACCGGTGCATCCGCCCTCACAGTCAGACAATCCATCTTCCCCATCGTACTGGTCACCATCCTCTTCTTCCTCTGGGGCTTCGCCTATGGCCTTCTAGACGTCCTCAACGCCAAGTTCCAAACCTCCTTGGACATCACCGCAGCCAAAGCCGGTGGCCTCCAAGGAGCATACTTCGGCGCATACTTGATCGGGCCCCTTACCTATTCCGGGTGGATCGTCCGCAAATTCGGTTACAGATGGACCTTCATCACCGGCTTGTGCATCTATGGCGTCGGTGCCTTGATGTTCTGGCCATCCGCAGTCAAAAGGTCCTTTGGCGGCTTCTGTGGCTCACTCTTCATTGTTGGGTCTGGTCTATCAACCCTCGAAACCTCTGCCAATCCGTTCATCGCAACCTGTGGACCTCCACGTTTATCAGAGTTCCGTCTTGAACTTTCTCAGTCGGTCCAAGCCGTGGGCTCCATCATGGCTCCTCTTCTGGCATCCCGTGTCTTCTTCAAAACTACCGATCCAAACGACATCTCCAACGTCCAGTGGACCTATCTTGGTATCGCTGCCTTCGTGTTCGCCCTAGCTGTTGTCTTCTTCTTTTCGCCAATCCCGGAAGTCACTGATGCAGATATGGCTCTCCAGGCCGAGCAGTGCTCCGGTCTCACGGGATACGTTGACAAACCGATGAAGAAACAGTTCAAGCTCTTCTTCGGTGTCGCTGCTCAATTCTGCTATGTTGGTGCACAAGTTGGTGTGGCTTCACAGTTTATCAAATACTCCGTAGAGAGTGCCGGCATCACCGACTCAGCAGGTTCAGATCGCTATGCTATCGGCCAAGGCCTCTTTGCTATTGGAAGATTCGCTGCCGCCGGCGCCATGATGTTCATCAAGCCTCGATGGATTCTCATGATCTTCATGACCGGCGTCATGATTTTCATTGCCACAGCTATGGGCGCCCGAGGAGAAGGAGGAGTAGCAGCACTCTCCATCGTCCTGTTCTTCGAATCCTGCGTCTTCCCTACCATCTTCACCTTGTCCATCCGTGGCCTGGGTCGCCACACTAAGCGCGGCTCCTCCTGGATCGTCGCAGCCGTATCCGGCGGTGCCCTCTTCCCATCTCTGACTGGACTCGTCGCCGATCACAAGGGATACCACATCGCCATGGTTGTCCCCCTCATCGGATTCTTTGTCGCTTTTGCTTTCCCTATCTACCTCAACACTCTTTACGCGAAGGAATTGGATGGGTTCCGCGAGACTAAGATTGGCTATCATGATGGTGAGGGTACCATTGGTGATATCGCTTATGAGCAGCGCAAGGCTTCTGTTGTTCATGAGGAGAAGGGTGTCTATGCTCACGAAAGCGAGTTCAAGAGCTAGTGGCAGCGAAAAGCGCTGGGAAAATGACAGTCGATCTGCCACGATGTTCTGTATATATTGCTTTGAGTCTTCCTGATGGTGTTGTGCGCAGGTCTTATTTTTCTTCCTTTGTTCGGTGGCATTGCTAGAATACTTGTAGACTTAGTCAAAAGACTCCACATTCAAGATACCAACAGTCTATAGAAATGAAGCTAGTATGTTTGCAAAGACCAAAGAGCCCTTGTTTTGCATGTTCGAATCTCCGTCGTCTTTTCTCTCAATTCAATTTATTGCCAGAGTCCTCGAGCTGTAGAGCTCGAAGCCTCTACTGGACCTTTTCTATTGGGCAGATGATGTCGCGGTGAATTGCCACTTGGAGTTCAGTCTTGTCTCAATCGTCAAGCTGCAGAGCTCGAAGCTGCTGCTCGAGTTTTTCTAGTGGGCAGATAACGTCCCGATGAATCGCGACTTGGAGTTCAATTTTACCCAGATCACGGCCGCATCCAAAGTCGCATTCGACCAGCTGCTGTACGATTCGGTCGTATTTGATACCCATACCAGAGCATTCCGTCTCGACGAACATCCTCGCTTGCTGGAACTCGGTGTACGGGGTTCTTTGTTCCCCCGCGAGATTTGCAGGCGGTCGTAGAGAGTTCCAAGGACATGAATAAGCTATTTCAAGAAGAAGGATACCGAGTTTGAACAGGAAAATGTTTCGAACGCCAGGAGTAGATGGTGGGGGCGTGGCTGTTGTGGGAGATTCATTTGGACTTTTGACCCTCACAGTCAAATGTGGTGCGGCAAGACTCTGAGGGTTCTTGGCCTGTGAGGCTACATCGATGCCAAAGAAGCATATATCTTCGCTGCTCAAGAGGTTCTGAGCCCATGGCGTTGCGTGATAGCGGAGGACTGCAACGGCCAACCTCTTTGCTAGTCTTAATCGCTCGTAAAGGGGAAACGAACTTATCACTCTCGCTCTCGATGTCGACGTTATAAAGTGGTGAAGTGAAAGCTCTTTTTGATTTGACAAGTGAAGAGAGAACGGAGCAGGATATACGAAGTTTTGGGATCTTTTTCTCGAGTTCTCTAGTATGGCTATACAGACGTTGGCTTTGGCTGACGGGTTGACATATTGACGCAGAAGATCACAAAAGTCTCTTGTCATTGGGCCGCGCAATGGACATCCGCTCGGAAGCACTGGAGGCGCAAACCCTGGAAGAGGGGTTCGCCGAGGGGAGTGGAACCTGACCCGCTTCTTGGTCTTTCCTGTCATTTGGCTAGACGTGCAGTCAGCATGGTATCTCTTGAGTGACTTGCTCAAATCTGTGATATCTACAGCTGTGTCTGGATTGTCCAGAGGTAAACTTTTACCAATCGTTGCGTCGATAACAAACCATATTGGGGTCGACTGATTTGGAACCGCCGCAAAGGCAATACTGAACTTGACGCCAGTCGACTCGTATATGCCGTTCGGAGTAGTCTCTTCGGCTTCAATGCAGAAGTAAGCTAGATATTCGGTATGTTTCGTACAGGCTTCTTCAAGAGCCTCGTAAATCTGTCCGGAAGCTTCCCCAACGTTCTGGTACCTCAAAACTGCTTTGTTGAAATCTGAAGAGGCGTGTGGAGCTTCATGAGGTCTGTTGAAGGAGGGTGATTTGACCAGATTGTAGAGCCTTTCAAAGTCGCCATTCAGCGTGCGAAGTGTCGCAATGTTATCACTCAGATGTGACCTTGAGAAGCTGAATCGCAGCTTTTCCTTCCACACTCTCTGCGCCTTGTACTCCTTAGCTACCTTCCAAAATTGTCAGCATTCGCTTTTCGAAACCGAGAAATAGTGAGGCAATACCGAACGCTCCTGGTCGACGGCTTTGGCAAGATTGAGGCTTTTGGCCTCAATCTCTTGAAGTTCGTCTTCAATCAAGTGTACCGTTGTGGTACACGCTTCGCTCGAGTCACCGAGCAAGTCGGTCAATTGCTTTGTCAACAATTGATCAGCCCACAGGTCATTACCGGCCCCACAAAGGACGAGAGACGCCACATCGGGTTCAACAATAGTTTCTAGCAACAATTGGCACTGATTCCGAAAAATGGTTCGCTGTACCGCCAGCTGTTGGAGATAGCGATCTGCTTCTTTTGCAAACTTTTTGTACCTCGAGAGAGGATGAGCGCAATCTTTATAGTGCTCTGCAGCAGAGATAAGAAGGGGCAAAAAGGCGAGCCCGAGGCCCACTGCCGCCTCCATGCTGTCAGGGTTGCGACAACTCAGTGATCCTTTAACAGTGAGCAGCCCATTTGGATAATGAGTCTGAGTTGAATGGGCACGGATTCAAGAAAGCATCTTTGGAAGACAGAGCGCGTAGGTATCAAGGTCCCTCTTGCGGCAGTGCTTCAGCCTTGCAGGCCATAGCCCTTTGAGGATGAGGCTCCACCGATCAAAAGGGGGCTCTGAAATGTAGGGCTTATCATTTAGATCGGATAGATCATGCTAGAGTCAACTCGGTAAGGCTATGCGCTGAAGACATTTGTCAGACAGGATTTTGGTTGCATTTCACCATTTGGCTGCAGCACTATCATTTCTAGGCCTTATTAGGCCCTGTTGTTTGCTACGTAGCTAACAAGCTACCTGATTAATTATTATTCTATCTTATTCTATTTTATTTTATTTACTCAGGGCCTTATTGTATATATTAAGGAGTTATACTCTATTATTTAATAAAGCAGACGATTTTGCCCTAATTTGCTTTCCCCTTGGTAGTACTTGGTATATCCGATAATTATAAGCCCGGCTAGCTTTTAATATTAAATCTAAGTATTCTAATTGATCAATTCCGTCTTTTATTATATTATTAAGCCTATTCGGGTCTAGTTAATCTAAATCGCTCTCAAAATACCGTTGTTATTCCCTAGCTAACTGGCTATCTTCTATCAGTATAGCTCCCTATACTACTACAACAACCAGCCTGATCCTTACCGGTACTAATAACTGGTATTTATAGTATTCCTTTATTAGGAGCAAAGCATAATAAACAAAGATTTGGCCCTATATCGACCCAGACCTATAGCAAAAAATAAACAATACTTTATTATTACGACCTATTATAGACTAAGCTATTGAATTGAGTAATAACCTACGATGTAATACCCTTAATATAAATATTATCTTATTATATTTAAATAACGATTATAACCTTAATAAAAAAGCCTATTACCGACGAAAAAAGGCTATAAAAGATTTTATATTAATTATATCCAATCAACAATCTCGGCTAATTATTTTTAATATATTAATAATTGCTTTATTCCTTATCAAGCCTTCAAAAACCTTAAGGGATACCTTTGCCCTACCCCTGAGTTACAATATTACTCCGTAGATCAACTCTACAAAAAGTAATATAAGGGAAAGCCAAAAGGCCAAAATTTAAATATATAATTAGATAAATAGCAAAGTCTCTATAAGGAAGCTATCGAAATCAAATATTTAGATTTCCTTACTATTATAGTAAGAATAAACTTTATTAAGAGTATATATAATATAGATAGAGACTGGTCGACAATTATTAAGCAAAACTTTATAAATATTATTAATAATGAGGGCTAATTTTTATTATTTAAAACCTTTTTCCAGAGGCTTAAACAGTCTTATTAAATAAACGACAAAATACTATTTATATTATTTAGAGTATTTTTATTTATTACTTTATAGGGGAGGCCTTTACGAGACTATTCCAGGGGAATATAACAAGGCTAGGATCGTAAATACGACAAGCTATTAAGATATTTTATTAAAGAAGGCCAAAACTATTTCTTCGATTAATATTTATACTTTAATTTAGCTTATCGTCTAGCAAACTAGATAGCAAATACGGTATATATTAAGAAAGCAGAAATACTCCTAACGGATAGGGTTCTTAAAAAGAAAATAAAAAAGTCTATTTCTATTTAAATAATATATAATAACAGAGCTGCAGAACAAGCTTATATATTTATTCTATTAGAGCTCTCGACCAATCAAATATTATTAGCAAAACCTCGCTTATTTGCGGTAATATATATAAAGTAGCGAAAGTATAGGGATATCTTATCAGAAATACAGAAATCCTATTGCTTTAAAGTCTTAATCAATTAGAAATTAGTATTTTACTTTCTAGTTATATTTTTCAGCTTTAACAATAAGACCTTTATAAATACTTGGATTTTGGACTCAGGATCCAATATTTATTTATATAATAATCCTTATCGCTTTTATTATTAGCGAAATATATTAGTAGATAATTTCGTTATTTTAAGGAAAACTTTATATAAAATTGAAGCTTTTGGAATAATAAAAATCGAAATCGCAATATTAACTAAGGGCTATAATACTATAATTCTCTAAGATATAGCCCTAGTCCCTAGCTTTATAGCCAACTTAATATCCTTTAACAAAGTTAATAAAGCGGATATTTATTAGAATATAATACAAAATACCCTCTATACAATTGAAAATAGTTATAAGAACTATTTTTGCTAGCTTTATTATTTTCAGGGTTATATTATTTTAGAACGTATTTCTCCGGAGTTAAAAACGCTTTTATCTACTAATTCAGACGTTGTACTAGCGATATTAATATTAATATTAATAAAATATTATATATCTCAGAGCCCTCGCAAGCTAATTGAGGCCAACTTATTTTATTGGTATTTAGCTATAGGTTATTTTAATATTCAAGTTATTTCCAACCTTCCTAAGTATATTTATAGAGCCCTACTTTCTACTATAGCAGATAGTAGCCAATTTAGTAGATACGAAATATATTGTATTTCCAAAGCCAAAAAGCAAATATTTTGATGTTAGGATATAGAGTATCTACTAACTAGGCCCCTAGAACGTATATACTACGATCTTATTCCTTAGAACAGGGGCTACAACGGTAATATCTGGATAAGCTATTTTACCTGCTTATATATTAAGTATAACTAGCTCTGGATTTACCGTACCAAAAGTTAAGCTACCGAAATTTGCGTACGTATATTCAATCTGGCTGATAAATATTATAGCTATTTAATCAAATTTATCTATATAAACGGTAAGAAGGTACTTGGTAATAACTTTAAAAGCTTTATATTAGAATACGGTATTATTCGGGAAGCTATAGTTTTATATACCTCAGATCAGAACGGCTTATTAGAATATTCTAGGGGGATAATTATTATAAAGGCTAAATATATAAGAATTGCTTCAAAACTCCCTATATATCTCTAGCCTAAAATATATACAGCAGCAATATACTTACTTAATTATACCCCGATTAGAATATTATAAGGCAAAATACCTTTCGAGTCTCTTTACGGCTATAAACCCTTATTGGCCTATATTTATATTTTTAGCTATAAAGCTTACTTATTAGATTATTATATCGCTAAGCTCCGGAAGCTCTAGGAGCGTATATATATAGGTTATTTAATTAATTATAATTCGCGAAATATCTTCAGGATTTGGGTCCCTAGCAAGAAAACAGTTATACGTACTAAAGACGTTACGTTTGACGAAGCTATTTATTATAATCTATCAAAACTAAATCTAAGCTTACTTCTAAATAAGCAGGAATACCAGGAAGTAATTTATATATTATCAGATATAATAATAAGGCCCTTAGCTAATAATCAAACAAATAATAAAATAGCAAAATTAATATACGTTTTCGAAATTTATAAAAACGAGTTATTTGGCTAACTAGTATTATTTCGTATATCAACAATCCTTCTATTATTATTAAACAATCCTAATATTTTTATCTTCCCTATTCTACCTCCGAGTAACATCTCAATAGGTATACCTGCAGCAATAATACCTAGTACTTTAGCAAATAAAAAGGGGGAATTATTAGAAGAGGTAAAAAATTTAAATTATATAAATAACAAGTATATACGCTAATTAGTATAACGACCAATAATACGTCCTAGACTAGGATAGTCCTATAAGCTTATAATAACTCTAGTATCGCGGAGTACTAAGATTGCGGCTGATTTTAACAAAAACAATATCCTATTAATAAGAATACGTCGTACGAGAGATCGTCGCGAAGCTTATACTGCAGCCTTAAGCAAACTTTATAAGGATTCCGGATTTTATACAGTATTTGCCCTCGACTTTATTAAACCTGAAAGGCCTTATCGCGATAATTTACTACCTGAGCTAAAAAGCTAAAAAAACTTATTTAAATATCCTGAATTTGAGGCTTTCTAAAAAGCTATATATACCGAATACGACTATCTTATTAACCGAGGAACGTTTCAATCAGTCCCAAAGCCTCTATTAATAAATATCCTTCTACTATTCTAGCTCTTCAAATACAAATTCGATAGCGATAGCTTTCTTATTAAGTATAAAGCTCAATTATATATTCGAGGTAATCTTTAAAAAACAGCTCAAGATACTATAGCAGCTATTTTCGCAATAAAGGTTTTTCGAGTATTTATAGCTATAATAGCTTATTTTGACTTAGAATCTCGCTAATATAATATTATAAACGCTTTTATTAATAGTAATATCAACGAAACTATATACGTTGTATTTCCTAAAGGTATAGAACTTTTAAAAAGCTTAAATATAAAAACTTATTGCCTCTTGCTCCTCCGAGCCCTATATAGCTTAAAGCAATCATTATTACTTTGGCTTTATAACTTATCAGCGACGTTACAAAGATTGGGACTAAAACCAGTCTTTAATATAAAAGGACTTTTTATAAATAGGTAGCTTATCCTATTCTTCTATATAAATAATATCGTTACCCTATATACTACGTAGTATTAACGCTTATACGATAATTTTAAAGCTGCTTTGCTTAAGGAATATAAGCTCTATATAATAGGGGAGCTTTTATAGTTTTTAGGTATTCGTATTATCAGAAATCGTACTACCAAACAAATATAGCTAAGCTAGGATTTGTATATTGATAAAATTGTTATTAAATTTGGAGCTAAACTATCCTCAGCCCTAAAAATACTATTATTTTAAAAAGAAATATTATTATATAATAACTAGGTTACTCCAGAGCAAATCTACTACTATTAGCAACTTATTGGCTCTATCTTATTCGCAGCTATTACTATTAGACTTAATATCGCTTTTGCTAGTTTACGTTTAGCCCAGTTTCTTCAAAACCTATCTTCAAAATACCTCGCTTTAGCCAATCGCGTAATAGTTTATTTGCTATCTACTAAAATACTTACTATTGAGTATAATAGCCTATTGGAAAATAACGTTTTCGTACCTGTATCTGATATTATATTCGCAGATAACTTTACTATTAGGAAAAGTTTATTCGGCTACCTTTTCTAGCTTTATAAAGGCCCTATTAATTAGAAAGTATTAAAGCAAATTACTGTTATTATATCAAGTACTGAGGCTGAATTGCTTGCTCTCTCAGAAATAACTAGGCAAAATATTTGGTAAAACAGATTTTTCGAAGCTATTTAGTTTGCCTCGGAGGAAAATATTATTATTATTTGCAATAATACTCAAATATTAAACCTTATTAATTATTCTTTACCAAAGCTCTCTATATACCTTAAGTACGTTGACGTATACTGATATTGACTCCGTTAGGAAGTTCAGGAAGGCCGTATTTCTATTAAATAGGTTCCAACTGCTAAGATATCAGCAGACGGTCTTATTAAGCCTCTCTTATATCAGAAATACCAGGAATTTGTACAGATATTATAGCTCGTAGATCGGAAGGGCTGTATAGCTTCAAAAATAACTTAATTGTTCAGGATGATTATATAACAATTATCCTAGGGGGGTATATTAGACAGGATTTTGGTTATATTTTACTATTTAGCTACAGTACTATCATTTTTAGGCCTTATTAGGCCCTGTTGTTTGCTACGTAGCTAACAAGCTACCTGATTGATTATCATTTTATCTTATTCCATTCTATTCTATCTACTCAGGGCCTTATCGTGTATATTAGGGAGCTGTGCTCCATCATTTAGTGAAGCAGACGATTTTGCCCCAATTTGCTTTCCCCTTGGTGGTGCTTGGTGCATCCGACAACATTGAGCACTGTACTTTGTCGTGCTATCCTCCTGAGCTTTTCCTCCATTTGCCATTGCAACCGGAACTTGATGGTACGTAATGTTTATTGTTTGAATGAAAGCATGGGTGAACATCGCGCAATCGAGGTAGGCTTGAACAAAGATAGCTATACGCAAGAGTGGCTTAAGTCATCTGCATCGGCAGAGGGGGCGAGAGCACGCTCCCGATGCGAAAACGAAGACGAACTAGCTACTCGTCTCTACCAACAATGCATTATCATAATGAAGGGCTTGTGTCGACAGAGCTATAGACAAGGTCCTACTTTCTCGCTGTGGCAGAACGCCATTGGCTCGCTCTACCTTTGGGGAGAGCCTTTTCAGAACGGGAAGTTAGACACCGCTTTAAGCCAGTCGGATGACTTGCGTAACACTATTCTGGATCTACTTGGCGATATCGGTGATATGCTCCTGGGACAGGAAGATATTGGTATGTGGTTTTGGATATTGTTAAAAATACTCGAGCGTTTAGCTAACATAGGGACCAGGCACTGAGAATACCAATGAACTCAAACATCTAGTATCAAATGCGAAGCTTGTGGTCTCGAGCGGCGCGAATGAACCCGAAAACGATGGTGGAGAAGAAGAAGAAGAAGAGGAAGAAGAAGAAGAAGAAGAAGATGAAGATGATGAAGAAGAAGAAGGGGAAGAACGAGATGAGGGGTTAGAGGTCGCATCTGATCCAGGCGATCTTGATGTATTCGGAGATGTTGATTTTAAGATACAGTGTCTCATGGACTTGGCTCGCACAATAGAACGCAACGCCCTTGCTATTCAAACGAGGAGTGATCGATGTGCTCGTCCAGTAATTTCACCGTTTGTCGTCTCTAATCCCGCTAGCACATATATATCGCTCGTCCGTGAGAAATTCAAGCGTGCTGAGACTCAGCTTGTGGAACGTCTTGGTGAGGCCAATTGGCAACGACATGTCAGTATCCGGAAACAAATGGATTTGCTTGAGGACAAGGTCGAGCCTGAAGATGAACCACAATCGGTCTTCAGGCCATATTCCATGTTCCATGATTCAGGCCTTGGTACGACACTACAAGCCCAGTCACATGCACCATCCCATACCTCGTTTGTCTCTACAAAAGCCGAAGCTGCAAAGGACGCTGTCAAAGTGCCTCCAACTCCTCTCGAAGTTTCCTTTGGTAAACCTTTCAAGTGCTTCACCTGTGGCCAACATCTATCGCACATCAAGAATAGAGTGGACTGGAAGTCTGTTTCCCTGTTCTCATCTGATCAAGGACTAGAGCTTACCCTTTCAACAGAATGCACGTCTTTCAAGACCTCACACCATATATATGCACTTTTCCGGGCTGTGTGGACCACCTGTCGCAGTTCCCCAGCCGAACGCAATGGGCAGAACATGAATTTGGGCAACATCGCGTTGAGCAACGCTTTTCTTGTTACGAATGCTCTGCCGACTTTTCTACGGCGTTGATAGCGAATGACCACATTGTGTCAAAGCACGGCAAAGAAGTCCGGGAGAATCTCGTTAACCGCGCTGAATTTCATTGTCGAACACAGGCAAACGTGGCCGAGAAAGAAGAATGCCCCCTCTGCAGAACGGTCTTGGGAAAGCCTCGCCGGGCCTTTATCAGGCATGTTTCGAGACACATGGAGGAGATTGCATTGACGGCCTTGCCGAAAAACACAGAGGACGACTCGGTATCAAGTTCGATGGGCTCCGATGTGTCCCCGTGCATCTCGAGCGAGGATGTGCAAGCGCCAGTTGAATCTCAAGCTCACATGTTCCCTCCAATCAAGTCTAATTACTGGACTGGACCAGAGCAATTTGAATTTCGTACTTTGCTCAAAATCCATGGAACAGACTGGGATAAGATCGCCAGCTTCATGAGAAGCAAAACATCCCAAATGGTAAACACTCTTCAATTTTCTTGGGCTTGAAAATGCTTATGGTGCGCTATAGGTACAAGACTTCTACAACGAGGGACTCGCTGGTCAGATGGATAGCGGGTCTTCAACATGGATTACGCCGCGAAGAAGTAGTAATTGGTCTTTTCTTGAGCAGCAAGGATTCCGGGAACGTGTTCTCTACTTTGGGACAGATTGGCAGGCCTTTGCAGATAGCATGAAGACCAAGACTGAGATCATGGTACAGCATCTTTTCGTTCCCAGTTCGGTTAGAAACTGACTGTGCTTTTGCTAGATCAAAAATTACTACGCTCGAGAAATCGACAAAGGAGAAGCAGGCAGAGCCTTAGAGCGTGCAGTTCAGGTCGTTGACGAGAAAAGAAAGTCTGGAGAGTACGTGGGGACCATTCCCCATTTTATTCATCCTCCGCAGGCGATAGATCGATTATTGACACCGAGACCCCCACAATCCACCACGTAAATGCGTTGAGAATATATAATACAGCATATAGAAATAGTTGGCGTCCCAGCACAAAAAGCTTCTTCCATGTGCTGCCGGAAACATTTTCGCTTGACTTGACAGTCTTCCTTCTGTTGTCTTTGGGCAACTTCTATTTGGCGAGGAGCCGAGAATCGGAGATCGTGCGAGCGAGGTAAACTACAATATCACGCCTTCTATTGAGTCAATAGGTTTACATACTTCTATTTCTATTGGTGATAGGGACGAGCATGATGGCAATCTTTAGGCTCTACTACAAAGGTCTCTCTTAGATGAAGAACTGATGAAGGGAGAGTGATATACCTAATTTAAAAGGAGATATTCTCTTACATTATCACCGCACACCCTAACGGGTAGGCACCTCTCCTAAAGTATACATAAAAATAATAACGTTTGTTACATTGAAGAGTATCATGACTACGTAATAGCTGAAAAGGTGCCGGTCTGATTTGTTGGAAACAGCAAGGGAGAATCTCTTTGTTCACACAGAGAATCCCCGTCTGACTCACTAATTCACTTCTTGACGAACAATGGGGATTCTGTTGACGAGGGGCATTGTTGTTTCCTAATTCATTGAAGCATTAGTCCACACGATCAGATATAGAGAACCTTGTTAACAAGGAATATCAATTTCTCCTCATCCACTGAAGTATCAGTCCACACTATAACAACCGTCGTTGGCAAACACCGTATAAAGACACCGATCCACAGCGCGAAACTCGAAAATCCTTTGCATTATAAACGAACCCAAAAACATCCAAAGCTTACAATCATGCATCCCTTTACAATCCTCGCCACGCTCGCCTCCCTGGCCTACTTCGCCACCATTGCAGCAAGCAGGCCCGCTTTCAAGTTCGAAATCCCTGACACAATTTCGCGCACCACATCACTCCAGATCCCAATACTGACACTGACATTGGTGACGTTCCCTGCACCCCTGGATATGACATAAGTTGCCCCAATGAACCGCAAGGCATTGTTGATGGACTGCATCCTGTGCCTACTCCGAACCCGGATTGTGACCTTTGTGTTAAATAGCACTTAGCCATCTGCATTTGAGTACATTACTTTCACAGAAGTTGAATTCACAAACCCCATACGTGACCTGAACCCTCGCACCAAGGCAGATGCTCACTCTCATCCTCATGGCGTTCAGCGAAAGCGCTTGGTTGTACTGCAAGTACGACATTCGGCGCGTTATCAGGCCCCTGCGTCATCCGCAGTCATGCCATGCATTAAATAAGGGTGCTGGGGATGGCAAAGTAGTATACAATGAGGTAGTTCGTAAGACCCTGCTTTCACCACATGAGGCTAGGGCATCATCGTCGTCGCCTGCCTTTTGAGTGTACTGGAAATGGTGAAAGGTGGCTGTCCCGAATGAGGGGGCCCAGGCTAAAGAGTTGTAACCTCTTAATGTACACGATGACGGTTCAGTCTCCTCGTTTTGTCACAACATGGTCCCGGAAGATCTTGCCCGAGATGGTCCGGGGCTCTGCAGTGCCAGCTATATCTGTAGGCAGCAGAGAAAAGTCAATCAGATAGGTGTCTGTGTGCGCGGAGAGAAGAAAGAGACATGATGAGCGAGGCCGGAAGTTGATGACTGGGTAAAAATGTCTTCGAGTGGAAGGCAAGGCAGCCTCACAGGGTGTATTTAGGAGGTTTTCGGATTTCATTCTAGGGATGCCCCCCGCCTGGAGGCCTACCCTAGTAAGGGATAGCCATCTAGGGTTTAGAGCAGCCTAAGCGACTGAAAGTTTCCAGCTCCATGGACGATTCCACTCCCGAAACTGTCCTCACGAGGGTCCATGAAACAAAAGATGGCTAGGCCAAAATTTGACTGGCAAAACATACTATTAGAACGTTGTCGATTTTACTTCAAATCGAATATATAAATAATTATATATAAATTCTTGAAATATAATATTTTTGGTACGCTTTATAATAAATTAAGTTAAGTTGAATATGTTTTCTTGTTTAATAAATTTAATTAAAATAGTTATATTAAATATATTAACGGTATTTTAATTAAAATTCTCAAAATAAATTAAAAATTATATATATTTATAAACTTATTTTATTAAATTATATAAGTATTATTATTAATTTAATTAATAAAGAAAAAGTTATTTTTTTTATATTAACAAATTTACGCTTCGGAATAAGTTAGGTCCAACTTGTAACAGTTAATGTATTAATGCTGCTGAACTATTAATTAACTGACTAAATTAATTATTCAACGGTTAAGTATATAGTTAGCTCAAATGAATAAAAGATTAATTAACGAAGTAATTACTAACTATATAAATAATAATATATTGTTAATTTAATATCCTTTTTTCAACAATTTTCCCCAAACAGTTTCCTTTAAATAGTTCTTTTTGAATAACTCTTATTAAATGACTCCCTTGCTCTTTTTAAACAACTTTTTCTTAAACAGTCCCCCCTTAAACGATCGTAAGGTAATTATAAAAATAGAAAAAATCTCTGTCGCAAAATTCGAGGAGCCGTTTAAGGAGAGCCGTTTAAGGGGGAGCTGTTTAAGGGGAGCCGTTTGAAGAGAACCCTTTAAAGGGAGCCGTTTAAGGAGTTGGGAGGAGCCGTTTAGGAGGAATTATTCAAAAGATTAAAAAGCGGCTTTAGGTAAATAATTATTTAATATATTATTATAAGTAATTAGACTTTCAATTAAATGATTAGCTAACAATTTATGTTAGTATATTAAATGGTTAATCGTCAGTTGGATTGCTAATCCAACGTATGTTAATTGACTAATCAATTACAGAGGATGATACCAATAGTTTTGGTCATATTAATACAAGACTAATAAAGTTAAGGCCAGGGCTAAATAAGGGACCTGGAGTAGGGCCCCGGTTAATAAGTTTAATTAATTATTAAATTAATTTTATAGGGCCTGTTCCAGGGATTTATCCTTAAAAACTCTTACTTATAAAGTATTTTAAGCAGAAAAATTTTAGGCCTTCTAGGTACTTTCGTCCAGGCAATTACTCCGGGGGCCAGGATAAACTTAGGATCAACTCGTACTAGCGCAAACCAAAACTATTGGTGTCATCCTCCGTAGATTAATACGTCAACTGCCACAAACTTAATTCAAAAAAAAAAGGGTTTGGAATCAACCCAACCCAACCCAACCTATTCCGAAGCGTAAACAAACCCAACCGTTAATGTTTGCAAACTGTAAAACAAAAAAACCCAACCTATTCCGAAGCGTAAATTGTTTGGTGGTTCTGGTAAGGCACGCGAGATTTAGCCTGGCCCTGTTTTGTTTCATGGACCCTCGTCAGCTGTTGTTGACGACTGACCTCCACCTTCTTTAACATCACAGAAATCACGGCTCGTATCCCCAAGTGTGAAAGACGTACAAAACCAAACAATGGCACCTACCGCGACATGCGATTCATCGCCCCTGGCCTCAAGACCAAGTCCTCAGAGCCCACTCCCATTCAGGCCATGTCCCATGGCCCATCCATTCCTGGTATCCCCTCCTTTGAGACTTTGGAAGAAAAGAGGCAGTGGCAACTGGAGCATTTGGCTGGGGCCTTTCGCATCTTCGCTCATCATGGCTATGCGGAAGGACTTTCGGGACATATCAGTGTCCGAGACCCTATCCACGCCGACGCCTTCTGGATGAATCCTCTTGGGGTTCACTTTGGTATGCTCAAAGCCTCCGACATGATCTTAGTCAACCTCGATGGCAAAATAATGTTCTCAAGCCGCAAGACTCGTCCAGACACCGCCGCTGGATTCCTCATACACGCTGCAATCATAAAGCTCGCCCTGACGTCCATGCAATTTGCCACACGCATTCTACATATGGGAGGGCATGGTCAGTATTTGCCAGACCCTAGGAGATGCTCAATTAGGACGTTTGCAACTTCTTTGACGACGCCCAAGCTGTCTACAAGCAATATGGAGGCTTAGTCCTGGGAGAAGAAGAGGGTGTGAAGATGGCACAAGTGCTGGGGCCCCCGGGCAAGGGTTGTGTGCTCATGAATCATGGCCTTCTTACAGTTGGGGCCGCTGTGGACGAAGCAGCGTACATGTTTCGCTCGCTGGAAAAGAGCTGCGAGTGCCAGATGCTGGCTGACGCCGCGGCTGCAAATGGAATATCAAAGCACATCATAGACGACTAGGAGGCAGAGTACAACTTCAAGAACGCCAGTGAGGCGGTAAGTGTTTTCACCCTATCTTTTCAGACGTTACCCCTTCTGATAAGCCTACAGGAGAGCCTATGCTGTGAATTCCAGCCTGAGTATGAATACGAAGTTTTCCTGAGCAATGGCGCTTTCAAATCCTAGCCATCACATGGATGATACAGTCTATTGACATCACCTCTCAAAATACAAGATGGTCGCTGACAGGTTGAACAACCTGGCAAAGTACAGAAAAAAGGTCACTAGGACGAGTGCATCTCAACAGCAACAGCTTGGATGCACCTCGCCAAGGCGTTCTACAATATTTCCTTCTTTGACACGCCGCAGACGCCCAGATTTGTCACCCCGAGCTCTGGAGCCGAGCCACTCATGGATCTCGATCTTGTCCTTGATCAGATTTGCCCCATCCAGTGCACCGAAAGTCACAGTCTTCCCTCTTTCAATAAAAACTCTGTCAAAGCCAAATTACGTACTGGAGAGCCGTGGGCGCCTTTACCAAACGGTAGCCAATCCCGATGCATTTCGCTGCTTGCATTCAACCACTTGTCAGGATTGAACGCCCCTGGCTCAGGGGATGTGGCATCATTCACACAATCCGCGGTCGAAGATCTAGACGCAGCATCAAACGACAGTTGGCTATATGCCCTGTTACCATGAAGGAAGTACACATACGTCGGACCGTTGATAGTATCACGGAAGCTAAGGAAGCAAAATTGAGCCTTTCCCTTGCCCTGAGAGCGAGCTTTCGAAGTATCGTATTTGGACTGTCGCAAAATGAAGTCTTCAGCATGGCCGCCGATTGCATAAGATATTCGCGGCCTATCACGAAAGACGACCTTCGGCGGGTAAATGCAAAATGAATCCTCATGCTCAGTCCCGAAACCTTTTCTGACATGGATCTTCAGTACAGCACACGTGTCAGATGCACTCAGGGCTAAATCGTCTGATTGATAAATAATGGTATACAGCACCCTAATATACATAATGATAAGGCCCTAGATAGGGGCAAATAAGTATTCCTAGCCCTGTTTTATATTAATTGCTTCGCCTGATAAAATAGAGAATAGGTAATATAATAATAATATTTTGGTAATATAATTAAGGGTCTAAATAACCTTAGAAAAAATAAAATAGGAAAAAATAAGTTAATAAGGGAAAATAGGAGCAATAATAGTTAATATACCCCTTTAAGATAATAGCAGTCTGATTATTATTATAATTTTATTTAATTAATAAATAAAATTATAAAATTATTCAAGTTAATAAACTATAATATATAAATAAATTCTTTATATTTCTAGCAAGAAAGGGGTTTAGTAAGGTTATTTATTAATATTTTAATTATAAAAACTTATTTAATAATAATATAATTATTTTAAACTTCTTAATAAAGCTAATATTAATATATATTAATATATTTAAAGTATATAAATAGCTTAAGAATAAATCGGTTAATAAAGTTTAATATTTGCTAATTATCGTAAATAATAATAATATTTTAGCTTATTTGAAAATATATCTATTCGAAAAATCTATTTTATTAAATTATTTATTAAACTATTTTATTAAAAATAAGTAATTTAATTTTAATATTAAATATAATAATAATAATTTATTTTAAAGCTTTTTAATTAATAAAATTATTATATAATTAAAAAAGGTAACTAAATAAACTTTTCTTAATAATGAAATTATTGGCAAATATAATATTTAATATTAATAAAAAAATATTGTTTTATATTTAATTATTATATTTAATTGCAAATATTTTAGTAATAAATAAATATATTATTAATTAATTAATTAGAGTTAAATAATAAAGAAATAAATTTTAAAAGAATTAAATAAATTAAAAACTAATAAAAATAATATTTAATTTAATAATAATAATAACAAATAAAATAAAACTAATATATTATTAATATAAATATATTTGCTTAAGAGTAGCTTAATATTTATATAAAAGAATTTCTTTTATTAATAATAATATTTTTAATAAAATATAATTTTTAAAAGGGAATTTGCTAATTATTTTTTTAATATATAAATTTTAATTTAATTAAACTTATTTAATAAAGCGATTTCTAATAATATATATATTAATAAATTATATTAACTCTTTTAAATACCGAAGCTTATATATATTAAAAAAAGATATTTTAAAAATATTATATTTAATTTAATATTATTTATTATATAATATTATAAAGTTATTAATATAGAAAAATATAATTAAATAATTATTAATAAAAAGGTATTTTATTCTTAATATTATATATAAATTAAAATATTTTATTATTTTATTAATATTTTAAAGCTAAAATAATAAGGATTTTTTTAATTTATATAATATTTTATAAATAAAAAATATTCGTATAATATATTTAATCCTTTTAAAGGATTAATACTTTTAAAATAATAAATATAAATTTCTTTATTAATATTATTATTAATAAAAGTATTAATTATATTATATTAATATAATTCGAAGGAAAAAGTAATTATAATAATTATAAATATTTTTAAAATTTCAATAATTAAAATAGCTATAATTATTTCTTATTCTGTTTATTATAAATTTCCTTTAATATATAAATAAATTTTATATTTTTTTAAAATATTTATCCTTATTATATTTATATTTGAAAATTTAAATAAAAGGGAAAATATTTACTCTTTAAAGTTTAAGGCTTATTTAAAATATACCTTTATTATTAAAATTAATATATTTTTCGTATATAACTTATATAAAAATATTATTATAAAAATATTTTGTTAAGGCTTTTTAGTTCTTTAGCTTTAATAGAAAGCTATTATAATATAAATATTTAATAGAATTGAAGTTTTTTATAAAAATTAAATAATATTTTATATTTTAACCGAGATTTATAATAATTAATATATAAATATAATAATAATTTCTTGTTTATATTTTAAAAAATAAGATATTTTCTTCAATTATTCTTAATAAGATTTCGGAACTCTTAAGAATTTTATTTATTATAAATTAATAAAATTAATATAATATTAATAATAATAATAATATAACAAGAATATCGTTTTCTAAAATATAACTTTCTAATATATTATTAATATTTTAATTTAATATTATATTTTTAATATTTTTAATATTTTAGCTTAATATCTCCTTTTTTTTAATAATAAGTATATAGATTAATAATATTCCTATTAAAATATTATTTAATAAAGGAATAAAAATAATAAAATAAAAATAATTAATTAAAATTAATAAAATAATAATTATTATTTTTGGAGTTAATAGCGAGATTTAATAATAAAACTGATTTACAATATTAATATTATTAATAAATAAATCTATTCTATTTATTTTATTTAATAGCTAATTATTAATTAATAATTAATTAGCTTTTTTATTAATAATATTTACGGCTTTATAAAACTCTAGGTTATTAAATAATAAGTTTAAATTAATATTTATAAAATTATAATAATAATTTTTGTTAAATAAAATATTTTTAACTTAAATAATATATTTTTTATTTAAAACTTATACTTTAAAGATATTTCGTAAATTATAATTAATAAGATAATTTAAATAAGTTTTTTGCTAAAGCTTTAGAAGTTTAAGAACTTCTAAATATATAAATAAATATATTTTTTAATCGAAAATATAAAAATAAGTTAATAATAATTTTATATAATAAAGAATTTTAAATAATATTTTATTATTAAATACTTTAATTAATATCCGATTAAAAAGATATATTATTATTAATATAATTTTAAATTATAAATTATAAAGAAGTTTTAAAATTATTCGTATATATTTGCTTTTTATTATAATTATTTTTTTAAAATATTTAAATAAACCGTTCTATTTTATAATATATAAAATTATTAATTTTATAATAATATTATTTTTATATATTAATATATTAAATAATTTTCCTAAGGAAGGTTCGCTATTATTATAAAGGTATTTAATTAAATAATTATATTATTATTTAATTAAATAAATTATTTATTTTATTATTTTAATAATTTAATCCTTTATATAATAAATTTATATTTAATAATATTTGATAATAAAGCAAATAAAATAATTAAGCTATTTATAGTTACTAAATCTTTTTTTAATAAGAATAAAGTTATAATAAATATATTCTAATAGGTTTATTACTTTGTATTCGTAATCTTAATAACAAAAAATAATCTTTTTAGTTTTAAATAAATAATATAATTAATATTCCTTAAATTAACCCTAGATTAATAAGGTAATAAACTTAATTTTAATAATATTTTTTAATAATATTATAATTGCCTTAAGATCAGGATAGTTTATTAACAAATATTAATATAATAATATAGCCTTAATTATCAATCGAAAGCTTTTAAATTTATATTATTTTATTAATATAATTATAATAGTAAGTTTTTCCGAGAAATCCTAAATTTCTAATTAATCGATTTATAAAAACTAATAATTTTAATATTAATAAAGTTTATAGAAATAATCTTTAAAATTATCCTTTATTATATAAAATATATTATTTCTAATATTCTAATAAATATTAATTTAATTAACTTTGTTAAAAGATATTAAATTAATTATAAAATTAAAAATTAATATTATATTCCTTAATAAATATTAAAATATTAATTTTATATATTTTAAAAGCTTCAATTTTATATAATATTTTTTTAAAAATAATTATATTATTAAGAGTAAATAATTGTTAATAAGAGAAGTAATCTCGATTATTATATAAATATATATTAAAGTTAAAGTCTAAAATCTAAGCGTTAAGTAATATATTATTATAAGAATTAAAAAATATAATTAGGAAATAAAATAATATTTATTTAATAAAAAGTTTCAATAATAAGATTTTTATTATTTATTTTATAAATATAAATATTTTTAATATTTTGTTATTTATATAAGTTGCTATAAAGATATAAAGCCTTATTAATAATACTTATTAAAAATTTATTAAAAATTTTAATAAAGTAAGAATTAAAAAACTTTTTTTAAATACTTTTTAATTAATAATAGCTCTTTTAATTATTTCTTTAAAAAAACTATTTTTTAAAAGCGTTTCAGCTTTCTTAATATATACGGTATTTGGGATCTAGTTTTTTAAGCAAGAAACTTTATTAAGGTAATAATATTTAATAAATTAATAATATATCTCTTCGATTAGGTATTTAGGAATAAGGGTATTATTATATTATATAAATTATTCTTTCGGAAGTCTCTTTTATAAAATAATAAAAAATAAAAATATTCTTATTTAATAAATTATCTTTTTGTTTATTTTATATAATTATTTAATTTCTTATATAAATTTTTCAAAAATTAATAAAAACTTCTTTTTATTTTCCTTATAGCTAAAATATATTTCAATTATATTAAATTAATTTTAATTTATAAAATTAATATTCTTGATAAAATTAATCTTTATTATTATTATTTAGAAATTAAGGTATTTGATTTCAATAGTTTTAGAAAATAGTATTTATTACTTATTTAATTAGAATTTTATATTTTAGCTTTTAATCTTTCTAATATATAATATTCGATATTCCTTATCAATATCGAAATATTATATTTATATAATAAATATTAATTAACGTTTAAAGCTTTTAAAGGCTTAATAAGGAATAATATAATTAATAAAATATATAATAAAATTTATAGAAATTGATTTTTTAATATTAATTTATAAAATTTATATAACTTTTATTTAATTTAAATAGTATTTCTTTTTATAATTATATTTAATATTGAATATTCTATATATTTCTTTAAATATATAGCCTTTATATTTAGCTTATTTATTTATATATTTTGCGGATAATATAATAAAAAGTATTAATAATAAATAAGAAAGTTCCTTAAGTACTTTAAAATTAATAAAATATTAAATTTTAATAAATATTATTCTATTTTTAATATTTAAAATTTATTAAAATTAATTATTTATATTAATAAATATAAAAAATATAAAAATAATAATAATAAATAATATAATATTAAGAATACTTTGCGTTTAGGAATATTTAAGTAATTTAAGAATAATTTTAATATAAACTATATTTATTTAAGTTTAATAATATTAAATAATTATAATAATAACTTAGCAAACTAATAAAATAAGTTTAATATAATAAGCTAGTAGTATATTTCGGGTTTATAATTATTAAATATATTTAAAACTAAATTATCTAATTAATAAATAATAATATATAATATTTTAATATATATAATAATAAGGCCTTAAATAGGGGCAAATAAATATTCCTAGTCCTGTTTTATACCAATTGCTTCGCCTGATAAAATGGAGAATAGGTAATATAATAATGGTGTTTTGGTAGTATAATTAAGGGTCCAAATAACCCTAGAGAAAGCAAAATGGGAAAAAACGGGCTGACAAGGGGAAATAGGGGCAATGACAGCTGACAACACGACTCTGCGAAGCCACTGGGCCTGAATCTGTTCACAACAGTAGAGATATCGACTCTGAAAACATTTGCGGATCAAGTTGAAGTGTTCTCAAGGGCTTTCACTGGCCGTCGGGATGTGCGCATCTCTTTGCATCCACATAACGATTGCGAAAGTGCTGTAATGGCAGCAAGAGGGCCAGCTAGCTGGTGCAACCAGTGTCGACAGCTGTCTATTAGGGCATGTGGAGAGGACAGGAAATGTAGACATTGTCGCAGTTGAACCACCAATTTTGTTGAACCACTAATCAATTAATGTTGAATTGCTAATCTAACTGACAATTAACTATTTACATAACATATTGTCCCAGATGATTAGTTAATTAACCGCAGTAATACGGAGGATGATACCAATAGTTTTGGTCGCGCTAGTACAACTTGATCTTGAGTTTGTCCTAGCCCCTGAAGTAATTGCTTAGACGAAAGTACCCGGGAGGCCTGGAAATTTTTAGCTTAAAATACTTTACAAATAAGAATCTTTAAGGACTAGTCCCTGGAAGAGGCTTTATAAGATTAATTTAATAATTAATTAAATTCTTTAACTAGGGCTATACTCCAGGCTACTTACTTAGCCCTAGCTCTAAGTTTTATTAGTTTCCTATTAGTGTGACCAAAATTATTGGTATTATCCTCTGTACGTTAAATAATTATTCAATTAAAGTTGTTTTTCCCTTTTTTAAACGGCCCCCTTAAACGGTCCCTTTAAATTTTGCAACAGAGAATTTTTTTCGGTTTTGCGATTATGTTTAGGGAAACTGTTTATAGGGGGCTATTTAGGGAAAACTGTTTACAAAAGGCTGTTTAAAGAAGGCTGTTCCTTGCCCGTTTAGGAAGTGTTGGCTATAGGAAATTTCAATTGCCTTATTTACTTAAGAATATAGATTTATTTATATACTTGGCTGATCAATCTAAGTTTTATAAATAATAAAATATTTAATAAAGTTAATATACCCTGAGTATAACCTTTATTATTTGGTATATAACCTAGTTAATAATAATCTAGGATTGCGATATATTGAACTTAATTTGATTTAATATTGCTAAAGAAATTACTTTAATTATTCTCTAATATTTCTTCTTAAGCTTTATAATAGTTTCTAAAATATTATTAATAAATTATTTATTAAGTTTTATATTTCTTTTTTTGCCTTCCTAAACCAGTTTTAGTAGTTGAAATATATATTTTAAATTTATTATTATTATTAACTTTATTAAAGGATTTGTTATTGTTTTTTTAATTAAAATTTAATTTATAATTATATTTTTATTTTATATTAATTTTCTTATTTTATAATATTAAAGTTATATATACTTTATTTTAAAATATATTATAAAGTTTTTAATTAAATTAATTATTAATTAATTATTTAAATTTATTTTTATAATTTTTATATTTCTTTTATTATATTTAAATTCCTAAAGTAAATTTTTAAAATATATAATTTTTTTATAATTTTTTTATAATTTTTTTATATAATAATATATTTAGTTTTAATTAATAATATAATTATAATTAGCTTTTATTTAAACTTTTAATTAACCGGTTTATTAATTAATTTAAAAAAATATTTTATTATAAATTTATTATTATTAATATTATTATATTAAGAAAAATCGGAATAAGTT
>JAABUQ010002001.1_pt1 | contig 41624 bp, 41 predicted proteins | sample 5560001 | NCBI WGS metagenome assembly JAABUQ01 (sample SAMN10711888, study PRJNA513371) | rock metagenome | isolation source: Antarctica rocks | place: Antarctica: Victoria Land, Finger Mt nord | collected 2015-12-18
AGGTTAGCGCATACGAGGGAGATGGGGAGGGGCGGGCAGGAAGGGGAGGGCATACCGGTTGGAGAAGAGGGCATTGCGGGTGTTGACATGGTGGTGGTGTGGATGGGGAACGCAGTGGTGTGTGTTTTGGGTGGGTTGTTGAGACGAGGATGGGGGAGGGTTTTTGGGGCGAATAAGGTATGTATGGGAAGATTGCTTTAGGGTTGGGAGCGGGGTTGGATTTTGGGGAGAAATAGGGATTGGATACCGTATGTGGAAGTAGGTAGACTTACTTTTGCTCGTGAGACAAGAGATTTTTTGGATGAGAAGAGTTGGTTGATCTATATCGATGTTCACCCTTGGTTCGTTTGCGATAACTGTGGGAAGCTCACAACAGCTTCCGTGATTCTCTTTTGGAACGATAAAGTACTTCGTTGCTTCGTTAGGCTGGAGAAGACCAATAGGTGCATCATATATACCATCATTCATCACTGTCGTCGCTTTCATCATCGTTATCATCGTCCTCGTGTTCAGTGACGCTTTCGCTTCCGTTCCCGACAGAAGGGCCGGGTCTTTCACCGCTCTCAGCACCACCTGCTCCATGACTCTCGTCCTGCCGTGCTTCAGTGCCCTCATCCTCCTCATCTTTCTCATCTTCCTCATCCTCCTCGTCATCCTCCTCCTCCACCTCGAAATCCCCAACAATGTCCCATCGATCCCCCTTCGCCTGCTGACTGACGTATTTAACGAATTTCATCGTCCCCCGATCCCTAAGCACAAGTCCCATCTTGTTCCAACTCGCGGGCATGCTGAACAACACCCCATCATCTTCGTCGTCCGCTGCTGCTTTGTAGACAGCAGGGTCAGCTTTTGGCCGCTTGGCTTTCATGGCCGCGGATGCTCGACCACCAGTGCTCATATCCGTCGGAACTTCGATGCCGTGATCACTGCCTGCTTGCTCGTTCTCCGCATCTTCGTCGCCGGCCATGTAAGCTAGATAGCCACCTACGGCTGGAGAATGGTCTTCGACAGGCTCATGACTCGAGGCATCCTGGGCTTCGGTGGTTTCATCGTCGCCCCAGCCTGGTGTGGGCGTTATGGAGAGGCTGACCTCGAGCCGGGGACTATCTTCGTCATAGCTAGTTGCCAGTGTGTAATCCTTGCCGCGACGGAATCGGCGGGCGAGTAAATTATGCGAGCGAATGGTCTGTCCGGTCGCTAGTTGGAGCCATTTGCGGAATGGCTTGGAAGAGAGGAGATCGTTGAGGAGGCCATAGAGTGGTGATTCAGACGATGGCTCGCCGGCTTGAGCTTTAGACGGTTGTTGAAATAGAAAGCGATGCTTGTGCGGTGGCCGGGCTACTTTCCATACGGTTTTGTCTTCTATCTCCGCGGGCGCGGTTGGCAGAGGCTGCGATTCTTCTGCGGTTATGAACTCTCGAAGTTGTCCCGCGAATTTTTTCGACAGAACATTGTCAAGGCAGAGGGAGCACTGGTCTGTGAAAGTTTCCGAGACAGAGTCTAGAGTGTCGGGAGTAAGATAGGTCGGAGCTAGGTATTTGAGGAGATATTCGAGGTCATCTTCTGTAAGCGATGGATCTTCGTTTACCTCTTTGCGGGAAGACTCTGCATTCGTCTCTTGATCCCTCTGCTCATCCGATGAATCATCGTAGAGACAGACGGCCGGCTGAGGAAGGTCATATTCGTCGGCTTTCCCCTGCAATTGCTGCAGACTACTTTTCTCGGCGAGTTGCTCCTCCAGTCCTGGGCTGTATCCATCTTCGCCTTCTTGCGGTATGTGATACCAGCCGCTGATTGCCATTCGGACCCTTGTTTCGTCTCTTTTGCTATTCGCTTCACTCCCCTTTTCGTATGCGTAGACCTCTTCAACATCATGGAAGCTCTCTCCTGGTTGTACGGCGAAGAAGCTTAATTGACCGAAGCTAGGCGGTATAGAGACCGTAGAGTCCGGGCTGGGCAGTTTTATAGGGCTTTTATCCTTTTCGGAGTATGTTTTCGTGGGATAGAGTCGCAGAGCACCACCCCACTCCTCCTTCCATGGGTTTTCTGGATCCGTCAAGTATAAGATGTAGCTGACCCTTCGACTTCCTATCACATCGTCATGGCACAACAAGTGACAGCCTGGCGTATACACGTTCACCGCCATATCCGTTTTCTTCCCTGACAGGAGGCCAGCTTTTGTGATTTGCGTAAGATACGTTCGGAATTCCTCAGAGTACAATGCATCTCGGAGACGAAGGAGCGATGGTAAGCGTTCCAGAGCGGAGTTGTCCAAGCCATCGAGGTTGGCAAGGTCTCCAGATTGGTGGATCCGATATATGTCTGTTTCCTTAGGGGTGAAGGAGATGTTTTCTTGGATCTCTGAGCGTACTTTTCGAAGCAGACTCTCGGATATGAGATTCTTGATCACACCGTGCTTATAGCTGAGTTGTGTAAGATGACGGAGTAAGGGTTTAGGCGAGACAGCTCACGGTTTAGACGTAGTATAGTCGAGCGTATACTGGTCTAGGGCTTTCTGATCGAAGAAACCATCCCTGAATCTATTGTGGATGTCATCGCTGCCGATCGCTCTCTTCTTGCTTGAGACGTCAAGATCGGTATCTGCCTTTCGCTTCATGCCTGCTTAAGCCAATTCGCTGATAAGAGATAATGATAGACCGCGGAGTTTGGACGGGGATTGAGTACGTAATATAATCTCCCTAGCGTTGTTATAAATGCGGGCCAATCAAATTCGAAAGGTTTTCATCGAGCTTCAACGTCCTTGGGATCACTACTTCATGGTACATCAACAATATTACCGGCACACCCATCACGCCATAGTGCCAGGATTAATAGGAGTTCAACCTATAGTCCGTGACGGACGCTCCGCACACAGTGATGGCTTCCGTAGATTATCAACTTCTTCCGCGGACTCGGCTGGGCATATGATGATCACAGCCTAGACTCAATCCTATAGAGTAGGGAAACCCTCATGCGGACGAGAGCCATGGTGTAACTCTTAGAGCTCTATCGAACCAGGGGTTCTAATCCCTTTTCTGGCCCCACTTGCTGAGTGTTTTGCATCGGCAAGGGAAACTCTTTGACAGGTTGTCTTCTGCCTCTTTCTCTCGTCCGCGTCAGACCAGCGAGCTTTTGGAACATGCGTAGATTGGTCATGTGAGAACCTTTCATCCTGGTCTCGCTGATACTGTGCAGGTAAACCATACCTGAAAGCCGGATGTTCGACCGGTAGGCGATCAGTAGCCAGCCTGCGATATCCTTCAAGACATCGGTGTCAGACTTCTTCGTGTCACTGTAAGTTTTCAGAGTCAGCATTTCGTCTTTGTGTCGGTGGTTTGAGCTGGAAGGAACGTCATTGAAGCGATCGCTGCCAAAACATGTTTTCTAGATCGCTCTATATGCTTGACAGGCGCTCGAAAAACCTACTCGAAACCAGGCGTGTCACTATTAAAGATCGCGAGAGTAGTAATAGTCGTATAATAAAAGGTATAGAAAGCTCCATGAAATACTTACATCAAATGTACAGTTCTGTTCTTGTGCTTGAAGGTATAGCTCTGACATTCTTGGGTACCTATAAGCACCAGTCTCAGTTATCTTCCGAGTGAACAGGCAAAGAGACCACAATGGAGGTGCTCGTTGGCGCTGCATTCCCCAAGCGGTTCTCGCTCTGCACCATCGTCGAGGCACAAACTAGTATCCCCACTTTTCGTTTGGCAAGTACTCCAAACGAAACCGGGGAAATTCAAAAGAGCTTACATGAGGCGAGGCCATCGCCAATAATGCCAACAGCGGCTTCACAAACTCGACTTATAAACGTGCTTTTGCCCGAGCCCTGAGCAAACCGTCAGATAGTTCGTCACTTCTCAAGCCGCGCGACCTCACTGTGACACCCACTACACGATTTTGATATCAGCATTTGTTCTTGGTCTACCTTGACGAAGCTTTCAAAGATATCTATCAAGCATTGACAAGGATTCACACTGCTCAGTAGCACATGGTGCACTATCCTCGCCAATTGTGTAAAAGAGAGTTCCGATGCAATCACGATGGGGTGATCAGCCAGTCAAGGCCCGTAGCTGAAGAGGGAAAACGTCAAGGCATCTTTCTCACTGACTGTCGCAAAAAAAGGGTTTGTAGAACGAGTCCACTACCTTAACCTAACTCAATAGGCCTTACCAAAATGCATCTCGAATCGCAGCGTGTTCATAATGTCGGAATGGAAGACTTACTGACGGCAATAAACGCGTCATTCTCCCTGCCTCAACGATCAATACTCTGTTTGCAGGAATATGAGCTTTGTGTACTCAAAGCCTATAACAGGTACCGGCCGATTGCTGGTTGATGAAGATAGAGCGATTGCCGGTTGAGCTACTGCTCCAGCTTGAGAACCCTCAACGGCGCTCATCGCTTCAATGTTCCTAATTTATCGGATGGGGAATTAAGAGTCACAAACTGGCCGCTTGATGTATGTATAAACTTGGTCAGAAAGATGCATCCTGGCGATTATATTGACAAGCCTACGATTTCGGGGCTCCCGATGCTTTATTATGTGGCAGAGCCCCGTTGATAGCACCGAGGGCAGTCCTCACGCTTGAGTGGGCAAGTCGGGAAGTGCAACAACGATACTACTCTTGCCAAGCTGACAGGCTGAGCGAAAACGCCATGAGTGGAAAAGTATCGTACGATGGCTTCTTGGCGATACCTTTTGCGGTTGCAGAATGCTGCAGGATGGTCCTTGGCCCGTAATCTGGGCCCCATTGGCAGGGGCTCTGGTTACGCCTGCCCACTGCCCAGACTGAGACCGTAGACGACACGTCTAGGTGTCTGCAGGGATTAAGATCTAGGCGCTAGCAGTCCCGGGGCCGCCCTTTTCGAACGCTTACTCCTACTGCAAGCCTAAGTACTTCGCACATCGATTATCAACCTCATCTGGCGGGGTCACTCGACCAAGCAATCGGCCGTATTGCTAGCTCGCTATCGTCGCACAAGTATGCAGCTCTCCATGCTACCTCATGAAGAGAATAGGACTTCCAGCGTGACTTGAATCTGTCTTTTTTTTAGAGACGTACAACGCCCACTGCCGGCTGCGTACCACTCCAGCGATGAATCGTATCTCGAGAATCATTCCGTTATTTGTTCCGGCTATCACATCATAGGAAGTCCCACTGACAAAGTTGCAGGTCTCGTCCCAAGTCCCAGAATGAAGGCTTTTCCAAGGTTTTCAGCTCATCGGCGGCGACCGAGGATGTCATAATTGCATTCATGGGGATTACTGGCTCTGGGAAATCGTCATTCATCAAGGCGCTTACTGGTCGGTCAGACATCGTGGTGGGAGACGGTCTGGAGCCAAGTAATTTATTCCAGGATCTAACGTCCTCTCCCAACGCAATTGCATACAACACGCTGACCGTGGGTCTGGCCTGCAGCAACCGTGGATGTTCAATCCTATCGCATCACCATTAATTCGATAAACTTCGTCCTTGTCGATGTAGGTCAGCTTCTGCGAGCATCTATCAAATCCCCGCATTGGCGTTGCATGAGCTTTGAGACATGCCTGAACGGCATTCGCTCGAAAGATATACCCAGTACAATCATTTCCTAGCTTTTAAAGGGAATGCTGACCCTAAAATCATTTAGACCCCTGGCTTCAACGATACGTATAGGAGCGATGGCGACATCCTCAAGCGGATTGCCGAATGGCTTAATTCCACGTACCGTCAAGGCGCCAAGCTGACTGGAATCATCTATCTACATCCCATCAAAGAGAATCGAATGGAAGGCTCAGCTCTCTAGAATTTCCGAGCGTTCCAACGACTCTGTGGCGAGGACAACTTCGAGCACATTGTTCTCTGCACGACATTCTGGGATACCGTTGAAGAAGTGACAGGAGTCGCACGTGAGAAGGAACTCTGCGAAAACCCCGAATTCTGGGCGAAAATGATGGGCCAAGGCTCTCAAGTCGTACGAATTCGGGATTATGCACAGTCCAAAGATGTCCTCATGCAGATGTCGCGCAAATCCACAGTGACCTTAGAAATACAGAAAGAAATGGTGGAAGAGCGGCGGAGCCTCGACGATACAGCAGTTGGAAAGGCCATGCATGTACAGGTGGCGCAAATGAAAGCCGAGCATGAAGCTCAGCTTGCAAGAGCAAAGCTTGAAGCCGCCGAAATACTCAAGAAACACAAAAAAGAACAAGAAGAGGAGCTGGAGCGTCACCAGTCAGTGCGAGACGCACAACAGAGACTTTATGAAGTTCAGGTAGCCGAGCAGGAGCGTCTCAAAGCTCGTCTCCACGAAGCAGAACGAGAATCCGAAGTTCGAAAGCAAGCAGAGCAAAAGCGCCTCCAGGAGATCGAAGCAGAGAACAAGCGCCTAGCAGCGGAAAAAGAGCGTCTGCTTGATGAGCGAGCACGCAAAGATGCCGAAGACAAGCGAGCGATGGGTGAGCAGAGAAAAGCGCTGTTGTGTAAGCAGTATCGCGCCGAATTTGCAAGCCAAACGCAGGCACTGGATCGAGCGAGAGGACTGCGAGTGGTATGGGCACAATTGTATGGATTTCATCAGCAGACTCCCGCCTTTTTGAGATGGTGCGATCATTGCTTTACTTTGATCGCCTTTAGGGCATTCTATCGTATGTATGTTTCGATTATTTTGCTTCTGGTATCTCGTTTATTCGCTCTACTCCTATACTTGCATCGACTCGTCTTCTGGCATACCGTCAATCAGAATCGCCTCAGGCATTGTCTCCTAGTTGCCTTTGGAGCGCCCTTGCTTTTCGAATTTCAATACTTAATAAACTGACCCCCAAACTACAGATTGCGAGCCCTGCTCGCTATACATTTGCGCACACTGCTGGGATTCTGGCGAACACTGCAAAGCCGAAACCTACCACAAGCCATCCTATAAGAAGGATACCACACCTGCCTCTTGTTGTCGGCGCCTTAAGAATCGTACGACGGGGATGCGCTGTGATCGCTGCGCACAACCTTGTCATGGGCTTCATTTCCGTAAGTGCTCATCCGGGTTTGGTGTGTGGAGATGGGACGGAAATCAAAGCATAGTGTGTTCCAGCGCTAATTATGAGACAGACTGCTGCGACTGCCACAACGATGACTTCGACATCTGTCTTCGCTGTGTCGTCTCTAGTGGCACATGCTGGAATGCCCAGAGGCATTGGCTACATCCAACTGTCATCTGGCCGTCTTGACAGCACCTGCCTTCCATGCAAATGCAGCCATTCACCCGAAATAGCGACGAACTAATACCAACAGTTGACATCTGATCCCATGCCCTGGTACTGCGCACATTTGAAGGGTCAATCATATTGATGCAATTTTTCAATGCGTTCTTCAAGGTCCCCCCTGCTGGGTGTCTTGAATGAGTTAGACAAACGCTCTGACGGTCTACCTCTTTAGCAACTGCCAATGGGTCATCACTGGTCAATCAGTCCATCGACATTCCGTCATCACGAGGGACCAAGACACCAATTCTGCCAGCGCAAGGAATAAATGCGAGCTTATCGACCCATTCAACGATTGGTCAGCAGAGACGGACCCAAAGTCAATATATGGTCGGATAAATAAGGAAGTTCTATCTCGAGCGTGAAAGAGCCGGGATGGCGGGCATGTTGGAGAGAATCTGGAAGTAGCACTCTGGAGTTCAGGGTGAGGACATTGGCCCCCGCATCTGGATCACGTGAGCTAGCGGTAGCATCCACGAAAGGGCTTGTCACAGAAGCCATAATATTCAACCAGGACTTGACCTATTGAATTTGTGTACTCAAACGGGTACAAAGTTATGGACTATCAAGCAACTACAGCATTGATCCTCAAGCACATTTCCCCTGACTTGAGCAAGCCAAAAGCATCCCTTGGCAGTATCCTTATGCTGCGCACAGCGCCCTTGCACGTGGAGAAACGGGCTTCTGCCCCCAAGGAATGGCAACCGGAGGCGACGGGTGGTTCATGTTAGTCTGGTGTTGCAACTCGCAAACGATCCGACCCGAAGGAACTGGAAGATCTGCCGCAGTAGTTCTTGCGAACGAATCGCCGATCTCGCGCTTGTCTACAGCCCGCCGAGCTCACATGTACTTCTACGAAGTAAAGCACAATTCGCTCCATCCTTCTACTTGAGTCCTATCGCCGCTTGGCGCAGCAAGGATTGTCAGTCCGCACACAAAAGACCTTCCCATGTTGGACTGCACCGATCATCTGTCCACGGTCCACCGGCATTCATCAACAGCTGCAGACCGCAGATCCAACTGGTAATGAAAAACCCGGGGAAAAGCATACCGTATCGCCCTGTTGGCGAAGAAGCCGATCACAATGCGCGAAGCATTGTACTTGTAAAGTATACATGTAGAATTTCATCAGGACAACAAACCGTTGGAAGTAATAATCTACCAAACTGAATGTCCTTCTACAACATACGTGTTGCTACGCTCTATAATAACGACTTCCGATCCCCATCTGCAAATCGGGCGTGGCGGCAGACTCCTTCCCTATACTATAGTGAATAGCTCTTAATAATATTATTAATTATCGATTAAAATTCGGGCACCATCATCAAAATGGCAGTAGTGCTCCGCACCAAGTACTTGTTGAGGCTGTTGGAAGGATCCGTGCCCGGTGGCTTCGTTTCCAGCCTTGGCGTACAGCCAATCTACCATTCGGACCAGTTTTTACCGTTCCCTCAAAACGACCTACAATGGTTCATGGATTTTCACGACTGCAAAGCTGCCTCGCTTTGCACAGTGGAGATGAACCAGACCAACGTCAGTGGACGGCAACGAGCTTTTTCTGCGCCGGATGAAGCCTCGTGGCAGCACCTCGTGGCCCCCCGGCAAGCTCTGCACGCAAGTCTGGGCGCAACAAATAAAATGGCAGAGCAGCAATAAGCTTTGATCCGTATGCGGACGCCACATGATTTAGAATTCTGCTCCAACCACCCGCCCACGCATTGCGGACGCTAAGGAACGAGCTGTAGAGTATAGTCAGTTTCGATGAGAAACGGTTTTCCAGTAGGAAGGTGTGGGGAGACGACTGGGCTGAACATGCGGTCACGTTCGGTACAGTATTCAAATTTCAAGGGTTGCGGACAGCTGATCGCATGTCAAGCACCGAGCACTTGGCGAATAACGATCAAGGAGGGATGGCAGATCCTTGCCTGAAGTTCGCTAGAACTGCCGGCAACGCCAGACGCAAGGGAGACAAGTGCAAGTGATTTAGCTCCGAAGAGCTAAGCCCTTCCGTGACCTCGACCTCCTTCTTTGCGACGTTGGAGCACGACATAAACTACTTTCTCCACCATCCCTACCTTTCTTCATCATCTGTCTTACTCGGCCTTAACATTGAATGTGTCTGACATCAGCTGATTGGGACACTTCTTTCACTTCCTGCCACTTGTGCAACCAAGAACGACCGAAAGCGCAACGGCGTCCTACCTGTCTGTGCCGAAGGGAAGGGCAGGGCAAGGACTCGACTTCGAACGCAAATCTGGCCGACTTGTGACTCGATCGGAAAGCGTAGTCTCAGTTGAAGATCATTGTTTTCTTCGGATACTATCGAAGATCTCTTCTACTGGATAATTCGTCCTAAGCGCCGCGATGCAATGCGACACCATGACCTGATCGCAGTCGGAAAGCTCTTACGCCCTCCCACATGACAGCTGAATCACGAGGCTGAGCGTGTCACTCGAGCTGCTGCTGCCTACTTCGATCCTTGGTTCCACCATTTGCCAGACCTCTGCGGTTTCATGGTCGACTGGAGAACCATCTTGTTCAAGGTCCGTCTAGTCCAACCGCCGCATCGGGTAATCTTTCTCTGGCTTCTGTTCTTTTAACTCCAGTCTGAATTCTACTTCTACTTTGACTTCCAACTTTATCGCTGCGCATCTCTATATATCAAGATCTAGTTCCACGCCGATCTTAAGGTGCTTACCCTATTCGCGGGGCGGATCTCGATTGCATCGCCCGATCGCTGCTCCACAACGTGCTTCCCACGTGAGGTGGTACAGTCATCACATTCGACTATCTGACTAGGCTTGCACACCTTCTTTCCGGCTTACCGAGAAGACCGTCAAGGGGCTCGAGTTCTACGGCTTGCAGCGTAGAGCAAACCTCCCTGGAGTGTTGGCAAGATGTCGAATACTGCTACCACTCGTATCTGGGAATCTCCACCACCCAACGAGAACCCGGCTGCGAACAATGACTCCCGGAACGCTCAGCTCCCTTCTATCGCCACTTTGACGAACAATCTCCCCATCAGTGGAAATGGACAGGTTTCATCTCCAAATTATCCCTCCAACAATCGTGACTCTGACCAATGGCCCAGTCAGCCCCAAAGTACTCGTAAGCTAGCCTCTTCAAAAACCCGTCGAAGGCTGTTGCATTGCAATTGACCTACATCGGCGTCACTTGCTCGTCTGACAGGCTTCTGTCCAATACTGACTGATTTGCTAGGTTCGTCGGCGTACTCATCTGGTCTCACTGGGTATTACCAGTCCTCAGGAATTAGCTCCCCTCATCGGGCTTCCAATTCCAGCCAGCTCGGGGCTACTTCTCATCCCGCGGACTATCCATTCGGTCATTCACAGCCTTCACCTGGCTTTGCTCCTCCCCAACAAACCTTGGGACTACCAACTTTGAATCAGCACAACGATGGCTCGCACTATCGTACTAGCCATGAATTCCCATCCCAGGAGTCTCGCCGTAGCAGTCTCGGCAGCCAGGTCAACAACGGATTCAACAATATGCACATCAACGGCGCACCATCCCCTTACACCGGTAGTACGAATGCATCGCAGACCTCGATCGCCCTCAGCCTCCAGCGTGAGCGAGGCATGAACCCTGCTGTTAACGGCTTACGCAGTTCTCGAGCGTCCTCGAACATGCAGCAGCCCATGTCGCCACTAAGTCCGCTTCCGGGCGAAACCCGTCAAGCCTTTTCTTCTAGGAATGCTCCTGTCATCAGCGCCAATCCTATAAGGGAGGTCTACAATGCCGATAAGCCCACCGCTGGTCAGCCATATGCGTTTCCAGATCCGGACATGTCGAACAGGTCCAGCGGTAGTGCAGATGATCCTCGTTCGGCGACCACTGCTACGTCCCGTCGAAACAGTGATCACACTTCTGTAACCAGCAGTCTCTTCACGACCGACTCTCGCCTACCTCCCGGGCAGCATAGACTTGAAGATAGTAAGCGGTTCAGTCACTTTCCTCCCAATCTTCGGATACTGACGCTCGCTTCAGCAGAGATGTCGGGGTCTCACCACCATTCGTTGCAGCATAAGCAGGTCAGCCAGTTGGCCGGCGAGTCGGACTCTCCGGACGCAACTTCACCCTATAGCCGAACTCCAGCACTACGAGCAAGTCACAAGCTAGCGGAGCGCAAGCGTCGTACAGAGATGAAATATCTTTTTGATGGTTTGAGGGCACAAATCCCAGCCAGTCACGGTAGCAAATCTAGCAAGTGGGAAATTTTGTCTAAAGGTAAGCGCATGCTTTTAGTGACCATCAAGACTTTAGCTTATCCCGATAGCTTGCGATTACATTAAGAGCCTCGAGCAATCGAATACAGCGGGCCGTCAAGCCCAAGAGCAACTAAGCTATGCCGAGCAACAAATGGCAAATATGAGACGTGAAAACAAAAATCTACGGCACGAGAATGGCAGACTCTATCAAGAGATAGACCACTACCGGGGGCCTCCGCCTACCGGACATCCACCTCCGACGCTCTTTGGCCAACCTGATCCTTCGCGCTCGCTGCCGCCGCTCACCAATGGTGCACCCACCACCATGCAGGGCTTGCAGTATACGGAGGAACGTCGCTGACCAAGATTTCTTGAAGCCACCCTGGCTGCATGCTGACTTTATCCTCCACGACATCTTGATCGCGGCCGCACAGCACTTGCCCTCACAATTTCTACCTATAATCTTATTCAACATCCTACAATTCTCGGCACGAGTTGTACTAAAAGTTATCTCCGTTTATCCGTTCCGCTATTCCTGTATTGCATCGCTTGGTTGCTTCGAAATCTCCCCCGGCGTTCTTCTGTCACGGTCAGCTCATCGATGGCGACAACGGAAGTATGGGCGGCACGAAACTCTGAATTGCATGGGTTGCCTGTGTCTCGGTTTGCACATTGTATCTTTATCGTTTCGAATACCCAGGATGGCAAGCTCGTTGCCCTTTCCATTGTCATCATTGTCTCTCGGCTGCGAATGTAATTGGTGGGATTGTTGGGCCATGCGTAGGATGTCTATCAGTGTCGTGCTTCCTCATGGAGTCACGACGGGTTATTGCGAGGATATCGGAATGATGAGGGATGCGGCTTCACTTGACTTCGCTATCACGACTCATCGACTGCCGTAGAGCTACGGACCGAATAATGCTACTCTGCTTGCTACGTTCACTTGTATTTAGAAGGAAGGCTCGACGGATAAGCATTAGCTTAAGCAAAAACGTGCGATACGCACGACAAGGCATCGTAGATAAAGGATCTGAATGAATGACATCTTGCTACTGTGCCCTGGACGTCATGTTCTCAATTCGCACCGCCTTCCTAATCAGGGTTCGGTTTAGACGACATGCAACCTCAATAAATGCGGCCGATGACGATGCCAGCATTGGGACTTGTGGGCGCCGTGCTGGCAGGACCATCCTGAGTAAAGCATTCATGCGCTGTTCAGCGTAGGCCACCACCACCACCACTTCATCCAAGCCACACCACAGCTCCCTCGACCCCGAAATGGCTGTCGACCAGAAAACAGCGAACGGCCACACGAATGGCACCCCCAAATCTCCCTCAGCTTGGTCCGCTCCGGGATCCGCAGCGTTCGACTTCCGCAGTATGGCCTCCCCACGATCTACAAAGTTCCTCTCATCCTCCGCCCGGATCTTAAAGTAGACTAACATCCCCAAAGGCGATGTAACGACGCGCCCCACCCCGTCTATGCTTGCAGCCATCGAACGCGCGACTCTTGGCGACGACGTTTTCCTCGATGACAAAGACACGACCAACTTGGAGGCGTTTATCGCTGAACTTACGGGTTTTCCGGCTGCGTTGTTGGTGGTTAGTGGGACGATGGGGAATCAATTGAGTATAAGAACACATTTGGGAGGACCACCTCACAGTATAGTCGCTGATGCCAGGAGTCACATAATCGGCTGGTGGGTTCTTCTCTCCTCTCTCTCCAGAAAACGAATCATCGAGCCAACCCTCCTGTCCCTCTCCGCATTCCCCTCCCACCCTTCCCTTCAAGCTAACCTCCCCTCCTGGCCACAGGGAAGCCGGCTTCCTCGCCTCCCTCAGCGGCGCCCTCGCAATCCCCTTAACGCCCTCCAACAACCACCACCTGACCCTTTCCGACATCCGCACCCACACCATCACCTCAACCGACATCCACGCCTGCCCCACCACGCTCATCTCCCTCGAAAACACCCTCAACGGCAGCATCCTCCCCCTCTCCTCCTGCCGCGCCATCTCCGCCTGGGCACGAAGCCAATCGCCCCCCATAGCCATGCATCTCGACGGCGCGCGGCTATGGGAAGCTGCTTCCGCCGGCGCTGGAAGCCTGATGGAGTACTGTGCGTGTTTCGATAGTGTGAGCTTGTGTTTCTCCAAAGGGCTGGGGGCGCCGATTGGGTCTATGATTGTGGGCAGCCAAGCTTTTATAGGCCGGGCGAGGCATATAAGGAAGGGTCTAGGCGGCGGTATGCGGCAGGCGGGCGTGGTGAGTGCGCCGGCGAGGGTGGCGGTTGAGGAGACTTTCTTGGGGGGAAAGCTGGAGGGTGCTAGGGAGAGGGCGAGGGAGATTGCGAGGAGGTGGGAGGAGAGGGGGGGGAGGTTAAAGCACCCCGTGGAGACGAATATGGTGTGGCTCGATTTAGAAGCGGCGGGGGTGGATGTGGGGATGTTTGTGGAGAGGGGGGTGGAGAAAGGGGTGAAGGTGATAGGAGGCAGGTTGGTGGTGCATTACCGTGAGTACCTCCTTTCCACTTCGTCAAATATGAATTTTCAAAACCCCCCTTTTCATCTCATAATTACCCAACCACCTCCATATCCACCTCCCCCCCTCACCCCCTCCTCCCCTCATCCCACCACCCCCACTAACCCCCCTTTCCCCTCCAGAAATCTCCTCCGAAGCCATCGACCGCCTCACCGCCCTCTTCGACACCATCCTTCCTCGCTCCGAACCAAGCAAACAACATCAGAAGCCCCCGTCAGAACCAGGCCGCGATGTTAAGCAGGAAGCGGAAGCAATCACAGCGTCAGCAGTGGAGTAAAACAGCTACTAAATACCACCCCCCCCCCGGTCGTGTTACTTCCTCGACTCCCTCGCCCATATCACCAAAAAACTTTCACCCTGGCAGTAAATCACCCACAAGCAGCCCCTCAGCCCACCTCCACCCCGTCACCCCCTCCTCCATCCCCCCCCCCTTTCCCCTTATTACCCTCTAAACACAACAGAACCCAACACCCCCTCCCCTTTTCCTCCCCACCCCACAAACCCGCAACGCCAAACCCCCCAACTCCCAACTCCCAACTCCCAACTCTCAGCTTTTGCGTTGGGTGGTAGATGGAATAAGAGCGAACATAAAAGGCATAAAGATATTCAAAAAGAAAAAAAATCCAAATCCTCTACATAGTCGCCACTTCCTCAAGGCTCTTGTAGATTTGTGACTACGTAATGCTGCGTTGTCGATTTGGCAATGGGCGAGGATTGGGTCCATCGCCCCGTTGGCATCTCGTTAACACGTCTTCTGAAAGACCCACAGCTTCTAGGTCACGAACCCCTAGAGATCAGCAGCTGGTAGCAGCCCATGTTCCTCGCTTTGGAAAGTATAATCGGAATCGGTTTCGCCGATGGTGGGTACATATGTTTGCAGCCTACCAGGATGGAGGATAGGCGTCGGGGGAGAGGGAACTGGGCAAGCCGTGAACTCGCCAAATCGGCAAATTGGTATTTCATTAGGCAATTTCTTTGGGACGAGGGTTTGGAGATGGCAGCTGCTAGTTTGCCTTGTTAAGTGATCGATGTTAAAGTGACTGGTAGCAACAGGAAAGAAACTAGAATTGCAAACATCGTAGCCGGAGCTACGGATACAGTACTCTAGCTGGTACTGTTGCTGGTGCTAATAACACACGAGCCGCTCGCAAAACAGAAAATACATACAAATCGCTCGCTCGCCGCCTCCATGCCGGGATGCAACAAACGACTATGGCGCCGGGGAAGTAGACCCCCCGGTGCTCGCCGCCATGCTCGCCTCCCTCGACCTCCTCGCCTGGTTCTCCTGATGCCTCGCAACCTCCGTCTCGATGGTGAACGCATGCCTCTCGGGCCTCCGCGCCTTGCTCAGCCCCGCGAAGAACTCGCACTCGAACTTCAGGTACTCTGCCGCTCTGCCCTGCGACGCCGGCTGCCCCGCCTTGGGTTCGAAGATGGTGACGACATCGCCGGTGTAGAGTTTCCCGTAGTTGAGCTGGCCGTTTCCGCGCGTCAGCTTCACGCCGTTGACCCACACGCAGCTGCTGGTGCGCGTCATGACGAGGGCCCAGAAGTCGTCCTTGGCGATCCAGTCGATGCCTTTCTTGTCGTCGTCCTCGATGCGTGGACGCCAGAAGACGATGTCGAGGGCGTTCTTGGGAACGCGGTTGTCCATGTTGTGGGGGTAGACGTAGCTGGTGAAGGGGGGGTCGTACTCGCCTTCTTTGAGGTTGGTGCGCTTCTTCTCCTCGTAGCGGCCGTAGTAGGTGATGCGCGTGGTGAGGTTGAAGTGGGTCGTTTCGATGACGGAGCCCGGGACGGTGTTGAGGCGGCCGAGGACGGGTGCGGGGAGAGGGAATGAAGGGGCTGGTGCTGGTGTGTCTTGGACGGTGGACGTGGATGCGGAGTTGGTGCCGCTCGACGAGTTGTCGTTACGCTGGGTGACAGCGTGGGATCCTGGGATGACTGTGTCCAGCTGAACAGGATCTTTCCCAGCGGATGAAGTATTCGCCTTGCTCTCGGCTTTTCCTGCGTCGCCAGACTGCTGACCTTCGTGCTCACTCGTCCCTTGACCCGCAGCGGTGGTATGAGTTGTTGACTTCGCCAATGATGCATGTGTCTGATGCTGATGATTGACGGCAGGGTCGTGACCGCTAGCTTGGGATGTGTGGTGCTGGGACGGCGCGTCGTCAGTCTGATGATATGACTGCGACGGAGTGGCTGAGCGGTGTGACTTTGCCCGCTTCGATGGAGTGTGAATAGGGTTCACTTGAATTTCCTGGCTCGAGCGTTTAGACCCAGTGATAGCAGAGGTCGAGGGTGAAAGCTCGCGGCTTCGCGGTGTGCGAGAGGTTGCAGGCTTGCTGTCGACCGAAGGTGCCGAAGGCCCAGACTCAGGAGACGCCATGTTCATTTGATCCACCAGTGCTTCTGTGCCAAGGAGACTTGGAGCTGGACCTGGAAGGACTTGTGGGTATTGCAAGGAGTGTTGAGCGATCTCGTCACTTGTGACCCGAGATTCGGTGGAGTAACCCATAGCGCTAGTGTCCGAGGCACTAACACTATCATCGTGACTTCCCTCCATGGGCGTGTCCATAGCTGCATGCGCGTCTTGACCAAAGACGCCAGAACTTCGCAATGCAGACGATCCGATCTCGCCAAACAGCCGGCTCGGTGCTCGATCTGTGATGTGACGCACGGCCTGTCTATTTGCTGCTGGGACTAGCATCATTGGGATAGTGTTGAAAGAGTCTCCTGGGCTGGCAAGATCTTCAGGTCGAAATCCCATTGCACGAGGGCTGTCCGTTCGAGTACGCTTGGACCTACTCAATTGCTTAAGCTCCTCGGCTTCAAGTCCTTCATCTTCGTCGCTATCGTCGATTTCGGCTTGCTCAGGGAAGTCATTCAAGCTTAGCTGTGAGGCATCAAGCTCATTACCATCTTCTTCGATGGCCGGCAGATCTTCAGTAGGAGCTCCCATCTCAACGTCCGCATCTTCGAATGTAGATAGGTCAGCGATCCAAGGGTGTCTCAAGCACTGAGCATCAGTGGCTCGCTGACTTGGCTCGCGGACAAGCATCTTTCGCACGAAGTCGACGCCTGCCGACGATACTCCAGCCCGAGTCAGTCTATCGAAGTCTACATCATTGTGCATGATGGTCTCCAACATCATGGCGCCCCTATCGTCGACAGTACCCATGAATGGTGGCTTTCCGCACATCAGATGGTACAACACAGCGGCGAAAGCCCATGTGTCTACAGACTGCTTGTAAGGGAGCTTCGTCTCATTACTGCACAGAAATATCAATCTAAATTGGCCTGGTATGCAAGGAGGAGTCATACTTACTGCTCACGGCGTCGCTTTTGTGGAAGCCCGGCCTTGACCTTTTCGTAGCCTGGATAGACCTCTGGGGCACAATATAGAAGAGTACCACAGAACGTTGTGAGCATGGTGGTGTCGTCCGGGATGACCTTGGAAAGGCCGAAGTCGGTCAGCTTGACGACGAGAGGATCTTTGCTGGCAATGAGGATGTTGTCAGGCTTGATATCTCGATGGGTGATCTTCCGGCCGTGGAGGTAGCTAAGAGCTTTCATCATCTGATGGGCGACATAACGACACTGGTATTCCGGCATGACAGCAGCGCCATTGACGTGTTGGGTCAGATCGCCGTATAGAATATACTCCATGATGATATACAGATGTTTTGGCGTCTCTTCGTGCCCAACGTAGTTGATGATATTCGGCTAGGACATGTTAGTCCGTTTCTTTTCAGACTTGGTGCGCAGATCCTTACATGTTTCAGCTGCTTCATTACGTCTATCTCATTGTGAACTTTGTGGCTGAGGACACCATCCTTGATGAAGCGTCGTTTCTCGATCTCCTTGGCAGCAAACAACTCTCCATCCTGCTTCGTTGCAAGCTTATAGACGTTTGCAAAGGCTCCTTTGCCAATGTGCCCCACGACGTTGTACATCTCCCCGCCATTCCACGCCATGCCGTGGTTGAATGACGAATGGGTAACAACAAGGTTTGAAGGGACCGGAGAAGCGGCACGATGTACATGTCCAAATGGTAGAATCTGGTCAAGATGTCAATCGTCAAATTTACAGACAGCGACGATGTGGACTAACCGGAGGAGGAGCCATCATGTTTCCATTTGCTGGTACCTCGGCAGCAACGAGTGCTTGATGCTCCAATTGCTTCACATGGGCCATATACTCGCTGAGCCTCTGGTTATATTTGGCTTCTGCTCGGTCTCGCGGCGGCACCTTGACAACGAATCTCATGCATGGTTCTGGGCTACTAAGGAGAATTTCGATGATGGATCCACCTTGTATCGTACGCCTTGGCTTCTGGCCAGCCCGCATGCCTTTCGACTGGAGCTGCACCTTGTCGACCCATGTCCCGTTGGTTGAAGTGTCCTCGAGCATCAGAACACCGCTGTGATTTAGGTAAATGCGGAAATGCATGTTGCTAATCTTCAGGGTCTCATGTACACCGACGATCGGAAGATCACACTTGACCGGATTGCGCCCGAAGCTCCATCCAATGCAGAGATTGTGGACCTTTGATGAGAAGCGCAATGCGATATCTCTTGAGGAAGGCTGTGGCGCTTCTTCTTCGAGCAAGTCTCCGACTTGGGTATGATGATATTCATCGTCATCTTCTAGGTCTTGATCCTTGTCCTTCGTAGTAGGAGCTTCTTCGAAGCCTGTTGCAGCTTCTTCGATAGATTCATCGTCTAGATTGCGTGACAAGCCTTGATTCTGCAGAATGTGCTGCGGGCAATACTTGGCCAAGAGCTCGGTAGCGTGAAAGGCTGCAGGAGTAGCTGGATGAAGGATGCAAACGACGTCTGCTTCATCCTCGGCGCTCAACATGGAATTAATGCCGTAGCGGCGGGGATCAGTGTGTGGCTGTGTGGACGGCTGGGTCGCTTCTTCCTCCATGTCTTCGTCGAAATCTGGGTGCTTGACTGCAAGTCGTCCGTTGCAATTGATACCCGGCTTGTGCAGAGTCTGTGAAAGATCTTGTTAGTCTACTGAATAACGTATACCATGGAGTGGTAATGAAGCTGACACCAGGAATCGTCATAATACAAAGGGCGTAGCGCTTGGAATACTCAAACAATTTTGGGAAATCTGATACAGCTGTGCGCTGATGTAGCACAAGTACGCTCCAAGCTTACAAGATTCGACATAAGAACATGAGGAACATGTTTGAAGTGATGCTGTAATACTGAACTGGGGCTTTCTATATCGACTTACGTTGCGTCTTGTAGTGAGCTTGGCTCCACCAGGGATAATGACCGTATCGACTGTGTTGAAGCTTTCTTGCGAATCGTCGACCTCAAAAACTGCCTGCGGTGCTTCGAGATCCTCTTCGGTGTTGGTGTTTGAAGGCTGGTCTTTGATCCCAGCGTTTACCTGCTCGGCTTCGAGATCGTCTTCGAGATCGTCTTTGGCTTCGTTGCTGGAGAAGTCGAGATCCGACGGATTTTCCTGGCTATCAGGGATGACACGGCCTCGCGGCCGGGCTGGAGGAGGACGTTCTTCAGCCGCTTCTGTGGCCTGAAGGGGTAGTTCTTGGAGGAGTTGCGGTGGGGCACGAGCCCTAGCAACTGGGGTAGTGTGCTGCACATTTTCAGCTGTGTCAGTAGGCCGAGATGAAGATGACGAGCGAGAGCGATGCTCGGAAGTGTTTGAACGCAAGATCTTTCGAGGGGCCATGATGAAGAAGGGTACTACTGTGTAGGAAGGATGGTTCAAGGGATAGTGCAGGTAAATCGAAACAGCAGCTGCAGCAGAACGGCTGACACGTGTGTTGATCGTAGCAACTGTAGGTACAGTACTAGTAGCAACAAAACGCACAGCAGGTGCAGGGCTGCTCGGAAGGAAGGCAAGTTACTGCTTTACAGCTCGAACGGAAGCCATGCTTGCTGCAAGAAGGAAGTGGCCGAAGGAAGGAAGTTGAGGCAAGGAAGGGTGGATTGTAAATGATGTGAACTTACATTTTCAAGGACCCACTATCAAGGTGTGTCTTTCAGACCCCCGTCTCGAGAACTGGTCTAGCTGGTTGTGGCGCCTGGCTTCTCGGCATCAGACAACTTCAGACAACTTCAGACAACCACAATATCAGCATCGAAGAACCTATCATGCATGCAAATACTACCTCAACGATGCCAAAAAGTGACACGCATACGCTCCAGGGGTCTAATGAATCACCTAAGGGATGTCAGTCACGGGGAGAGAAGCAGGGATCATTTGCCAGGTAAGAGAAACGTTTTGGAGTACAATTAAACAGCTCTCCATGATTCCGACGATATCTTTAAGACCAAAGTCGCAGTGCTCGAATACAGAGAGTAGGTCTTACGTTTCAGTTTATATAGTATACTGATTCATCCTTTTTGTGGTGCGTTGCTGTTAACGATGTTCCTGTCCACGGTCTTCGAGTGACTCCAGCCCTTCCATCCGCTTCCAAAGGTACTCCGCTGTGTTAAATACGGGTCGGTAGGCGGTAAGCTCTCTCATTCCAGCCAGGGAGCAGGAAGTCAGGACTACAGTACCGGACCGTACGTATGTCGTAATGTCTCTACGTCTTCCAGAGAGGCTGAAGTGGTATAGCTTCTACAAGTCGGTCGCCTTGGGCTGAAACACCGTAGGTAGCTATCTTGATGATCCCCAGCGAAGGTATTGATCATGCTGATAAGCGTCTGGTCGTCCACTGTCAGCCCATATGACCAAATGCCGTCAGAAGCAAAGATAGGAGAGGAGAGAAAAGGCGGACGGAATCTCGAGACAGAATCTGGAGCTTTGGACCTACCCCCAGGATTTTCCAAGTTTATGTGCCCTTCAGCGATGGCACATGGGTCAAAATGGACGACTTTTGGCAAGCATGGTGGGGATAGCTCGTGGAAAAGCATCGACGGTCGTTCAAAATCCATCGGACAAACTTTTGGTCGATCCCTGTCGGCTTGTTACCTGGCTAACGGGCGGGGCCCTTCATGGGGGCTTTTGCAGGGGCCACCAGAGATATCCGGAGCATCGATTTGGGGAGGGCTGTCAGGAGCAGCTGGTTCGGTGTCTGTCGAGAATCTAGCGATGAAACACTGGGCAAGCTTCTACATGAAGGAATTGAAGAAAGGTTGGGTTGATCACTGCTCACATGCAGGAACATTTCTCGAGTGAAGTCATTTTTGGGCGCATCGGAGCACGGCTACAGAAACGCCGATTGGTCGATCCACGTGCGCACATGGGACAGAGAGAAGGTCAGCCGGGCACCCAACATCGCACTCAGAAGGAGCTTGGATTCACTACTTTAGATAATGAATTTGGGAAGATATGGATTTCTGTAAGTAAATCTACATTATGGATGTTGCAGAGCGTTGAGAGAGCCATGCCTATTCTATCTACCTCCATGTTACTCGATGCCTGCCTCACCCTCTGATCAAGGAGCTCCAAGTGCCGTGATACATCCCCTATCAATGCCAGCTCCATCGTGTGTGATCATGTACTTACAGTATCGCTGCGTACTCTTCTGCGATCGGCGTCTCCATGGCCCCTGGATGTTGCCTGCGATAGTTCGTTACTTCGTTCTTTTGCATGGGACTTTGGCCGCACAACGAGTGGCTCCGCTGGGCATTTTGCAGTTTTCGCACTCGGCTCCAGGCCTACCTTAGGCGAAGATAACGCATCTATTGAAGGATTATTGGCCTATGACTATATGATCAATTGAAGAAGTCGCAGACTTCGTAGAGATTGCAGGAAAAATTATTCGTACTGTCATTGATTAAATAATGATCCGATCTGAATCTAGGGTATATTATTCTCGCAAAGCGTCCAGCGATCATGCTTGGGCAGTTCAGTCGCAAAGCCAGTAAGCGACACATCTCATTCCATCTCAGAGGGGTATCAAAACGTAGAGTCCCCAAAACTATCCCCCGGCGCCGAAGCTAACGAGCAATGCTTACAGATCTGGAAAACAGAGAAAGACATTACTTGTGGAAGAATTTCATCCTGCCCTTCTTCCGCACACTCTGTACTCCACCTTCGGGCGTTGGGGTGATACTCCTTTCCGTCTCTTTCTCGCTCAGCGGTGAGCCACTCAGAGAGATCGGAGAAGCTTTGCTGCCGCCTAGAAATCTGTCCCTAACCGACAGCGCATTCGGCGAGCTTGCTGTGATCGGGTCTGGACTGGGGGCGGCCTTTGCAAGCGATGGCCTTCTTTTCTTTGGCGTACTATCCCATTTCAAGATAGAATGCAGCTGAGGCTCGCTCTTATCCAGCACACTCAGTTCTTCCGCCTCGCCTGCAACAAAAGACTGCCGCTGTGAAGGCCCCTGCTGAGACTGGCGCCGTGCGTAGGTAGGTGGGGGCAGAACGTTGACACCGGACGACCTGAGAATGACTTCTTCAGGATTATAGGGGATTGACAGCACCGTTGTTTTTAGTCCATCTTTGGTTGGGGGATCACACCAAGGGTAGGAGAAGCTTTGCAGGGGCGGCGAATCAACCCATAACCCGGGCGTGATTGGTGAGCGTTCGGGGGGCGTAGGGCAAGGAGAATGGTGATAAGCCGGGGGCGGGACATCGGAGAGGGCGTCACCTTGGAGTTCGGAGACTGGAGGTGGGCGGAGATGATTGCGGGGGAAAGGGAAGTCTGGAGACTGTTTGTAGGTTGGTGAGACGGGTGATTCCAGCTCCTGAACACGATCTTGGGACGTTGGGTATCCGGTGTACTTAATAATATCTACCGAAGGTGCAGCCAGCTCTGAACGGCCAGATGAAAGCGGACCCGGAAGTTCTGGTAAAGGCGCAGAAACGCCGTGTAGCTCCACCCGACTGGACGGAATGCCCGAAAGTTCGGGCAAAGGCGCTGAAATTGCAGGTAGCTCAGGCATAGGGGGTGGTGTTGTGCAGATTGCTAGTCCGTTAGGTGCTGGTGGCGGTTGTTCTGAGACGCTTCGTACAGGTAAGGGTGGATGTGTAGGAAATAGAGTGGTTTCTGGGAGGGTCGTGGTTGACCTTGTCTTCTTGGGTTTGACGTGCTCGAGGGCGAAGTCTTTAGCCACACTGGTGCTCGAGCTGCTGGCCGTGTCCCACCCATACCTCTCAGCCAATTTGTTCCCGCTGCCGTTGCTATTGGCAGTGCCAGCCCTCGATCTAGGCTTCGGAGCTCGGCCAGCTGTCCCGTCGTCACCTTGCGGTCGAATACTTGCAGACACCGACAGTCTTTGGTTGGGTCGGCCCTCCCTCTCTTTAGCTGCCTGTGGGACACCGTCCCACTTCGAGTTAACCTTCGGCACTGTGGGAGGTAACTTGGCCGAGGACACGCCCGGCATACCAATTGCTGTAGCGCGGCCCCTTTTCTTACGCATTGCGTTCTGGTAGTCCTCAAATGCTTGCGCTGACGGCTCCTTCACACTTAGGAAGCCGAAGAATGAGCCTCCTTTCTTCTCCCTCGAAGTCTTTGCTTGCGGCTTCGAAGTTGCAGCGGTGGTAGATACTGAAGGAGACCTTGCATGTCGTGAGCTGCTAGTATCTGAAGCGTCGGACGGCAGCCTCGGAGAAGGCATGGGCCTGGAAGAAGGCATGGGCCTCGAAGAAGGCATGGAAGTCGATATCGAGAACCGGGGTGATGTAGGGACGGTGGATGGCGTGGCAGCAGAGGAGAAGCCAGTCGAGATGGAATTGATGGAGCCTCGGTTGCTACCGGCTTCGGTAGAGTTGGTTCTATAGGAAAGCTTAGGGATGTGGGGATCATATTGTCGACTCGGCTGAACAGCCGCAGAGCTGGGCTTCGTCAATGCCATTGTAAACCTCGCACGAGAACGTGACTATCCTGCAGCTTTCCGTCAGCGTTAGAGCCTCTTGCAGCCCACCACAATGTTATGAGCGTACAATGGGGGTGTCCTATTTGAGGCAGTATGCATGCTTCCGATTCCGAGGAGCCACCAGATGCAGGTTGCTGTATAGACGCACGCTGTTGTGTAACAGTGCCGTGAGTGAGGTTTGCAACTCACGGCAATGCCTGATATGGTATAGGTGTCACGAGATCTTCAATGATATGTCAAGAAGTAGGGATTTGAAGAATTCTAGGAGACGGCAGCGGAAAGAGGAATACTAGGTGTCAATTGAAATGGGCGGTGTGAGGCATAACGGAAGGCATGAACCATGTCCGGGGAGCACTTGGAGAGCCGCGGTTCCGTTATGGTTTCATGAAATAAGCCTTCCAGTGGTATCGGCGATTCTGGTCTTTGGAAACACAGCAAGAGCGGCTGAATTTGTCACACGGGACACGCGCGAGTGGGCCAGGTCAAAAGACTTCGTACCTGCTGGGGCGCTTGCCATATGTGCGGCACGCAAGTGATTGGAGGGCTTTCCTCGTAGTCTCGTAGGTGATCGGCCGATGCGTATACTTGACATACTTGGAATGACTCGCAGCTGAGAAAAGAAAGGCTAAACGATGACACCACAGCCACGGATAAAGTAGGTAAACCATACTCTGTGTATGATTTGTATTGGCTAGGCTCTTCTCCTAGCCTTGCCTCGGGGAATCCGTCCGCCCTGGTTCGCCGCCTAGATTCGGAGAGTTCCCTTTCCCAGTTTGGTGACTAGAAGATCCGCACGGTCTAAACACATTATCGATCCAGGTCTTACATGGTAATAACTGCTGCCGGACCTACGACTACTTTACTCCGTGCTCTTTAGAATGAGGACCACGCCGGTGGTGCCGGCATAGCACAGACCAGGTAGGAAAGCTACAAAGTCACAAACTGCCCAGAGTGATGGCTGCCTTTTCCCATAGACGAACTATAGTAGTTTGAAAGGGTCTGAAATACCGTACGTTGAAGTATTTGGCAACGAAAAGGGGATTTAGAGTCGACTCATCTCCGCTTGAGGCGCCACACTGGACGGGCGTCCTTCAGATCGGTCTGGCCCGCTCCACATCAAATCATGAATGGTCCACAGCAGCGCCTGTTCTACTCGGTGCACAGCATACAGTATTCAGCCAGTCGTTGATAATGATGATGGAGCTGCTAGAGTTGGGCATGTCGTTGCTGTATGCAGATTGCGGAAGATCCCTTACCATTTCATTGGTATCAGGATTAATGGTTGATGGGGGAAGCTCCAACAAGATGCCTCGGTCAACAGCATTCGTTGGCTTCCACTAAATGGCTGAGCTAGGAGAGTGCCAGTTTTTCGTACGGAGTAACGCCTGGTAGGATTTTGATCGAGATCGGGAGTTTCCGCCCCTCCGACCCCCTCAGCACTCCATCCTTGACAGATAAGTAGGCCGAGTAACGTCAACACGGTCAATGGCCTGAGTCTTCCCTGCAGCGTTCATGGCAAGTGGCTCGTCTCGTAAGTTGTACAGCTGGAAGTACCTGCGACAGCTGCGACGCGCAATACTCAACTAATGTGCTGTGCTAAACTGTCATTTTGGTTGATCGGCACGATCTGCATAGGATCGTCGCTGTCAGAGCCGCATCTTGGGGTTAGATGTAGAAATACGAAGTACCGGCTGGAAGGGCTTATTGTTGCATACCTAACCTCAATCGAAGAGTCATTTCATACCCGCCCCATTGCCTTCTGCAAGTACTTCGTACGTCGATATTCCGTAGTAATACAAAGTACTTCTAGGAAATCTTCTCGTTTCACTTTCAAGGGCCGGAGATCCACTACGAGCCGTAATGCGTTGGTTGTCGTGTGTCAAATTTGATATTCAGCGGAACTCTTACTCAAAGAGGTTTCATCTCCTCCAAGCTACGGAGTATTGCTCCCTGATCCACGTCGCAAGAAGTCATTCCTCAAACAGGACATAACTACAGGGTAGGCGCAAAGGAGATTTACAGGAGTACCACAAGGCTACATAAAAGCTATTAGTACGAAGTACCCGCAATTCTGGGAGGCATCGCTGTAGCGAAATCGTGAACGAATGATATGCAGTACTTAGAGCAGCAGTATTACCCCATCACGCTTTCAGGATAGCATACCTTTACTATCATGGCTGACCACCATTGTGCATCGAAAACTACCATTGATGTACTTTGTATCTGGAGGGTTATATGTAAGCGTGACAGGGTTTATTTGGGTGAGAACTGGGCAAAATAAACCCTGTCACGCTTACATATAACCCTCTAGCGGCCAAAAAAGAGATATTTAAGTAGATATACGAAGTAACTGTTTTGACCTTGTTTCTAGAAGCATATTTAGACGACGTTGCACTGAGAGGATAATATAGCCGCTAGGATCTGGTTGCCTCGAGGAATCAATTACTTAGTACAGCCTCAAGAAGGCTCTCATTATGCGGCCCCTTCGTCCAAATGCCCACAACTTCCAATCCGGCCGACCGCAGCAATTCGCGCCACTGCGCCTCTGTCCGCTCCCGAGACGCCGCCAGGCCCATCATGAACCAGTCCAAGGATGTGATCTGCCAAGAAGCCCCCACGTCCGGCACTACATTCTCGTTGATCAGCACTTTCGAGTACCCTTTCTTCATGGCAACGACGATATGTTGCAGGATGCGTCGGCAATCTGCGTCGGGCCAGTCGTGCAGAACCGAATGCATGAAGTAGACACGAGCACCTGGAAATCTATGTTAAAAACTTGAAAAGGGGCAGTGTGAAGGGCTCTACGGTTGTCCCACCTTTGACAGGTTGCTCGGTGTAAAAGTCATGCGCCATTGCCTCGATGCCTTTAAGCGGTGGCGAGATCTGCTCAATGACTTGAGGCAGGTCTTGGAGGATGAAGCGGCCGGGAAATCCGGGTTGCTTGTTCCTCAACTCTACCAGATCGTGGCCCATACCTCCGCCTACATCCACGATGGCAACGTCGTTACCGTTGCGCGTCATACCCTGTTCGACACGCTCTTTTACGGGGAAGAAGCCGGGATCCATCCAGCTTGGTCGCCCCTGGTGATAACCAGTCATGTGGTTGTTGAAGGCTTTCTGAATGTGTGGTCGTTCTTTCCTCCACACTGGAGACCTGAGCGCGGTATCATGGCCGTATTGGAAAGGACCCGCGGTGTTATCTAAAGGCTCTTCATAGTTGGTCTTGGCGAGGAAACTTGGTAGCTTCTGAAAGATAGGTCCAGCTGCTTCGGCACTGGGAGTTCTTAGCCAGTGTATGGACACAACATACTGTGACCAATGCATACCAAAAAGGGATAGCGTCTCGGTATTTGGGGATCGTGAGAGCTTCAGAGAGCAGCGTAGCTTTATACGTATTGGCAGCTGTTTCTTCGATTACACGCATGGAGGCGAGATGTCTCAAAATACGGCCTGCTCAGTCAGTATGAATGCTCAAGATTTTGATGAGAGGCGTACCGATCAAGTTGGGGTCCGCACCCGCCTTGGAGGCAAGCTGTTCTTTTGTCTTTGGGACTCCCTTATCTGCAGATAGGTATTCAAACAGAGCAAGGTCAATGGCAACCCGCGTTGCAACAAGCCTCGAGGGCTGAGCAATTTTAGTGTCAGGAACGGAGGATGATGAATTGAGGGGGGGGAAACCACACTTCGGCCCAGGCCATCCAGATGATAGATTCGAGGGGTGTTTCCAGACTTGCAATGAAATCCCGTGCCTTGGCTATCGTCGCCAAACGTGCTGCGTCTAAGTCTTCCTGGCTGCTAGACATAAGATCGTTGTAGCCAGTTTGAAGCGCATCCATGGCGGTGCGTATGGCAGTGGGGTTGGGAGTGTAAGCGCTGTCCATGATAGTCTGCGGTTGTAGTTGCTCTAAGGTAGTATTCTAATCCAGTTCGGTGAGCCTTTTCCAGATTCGATCTTATGGAATTTATCTATGAGAAGACAGGAGGATGAATTCATAATCGCTAGAGTATTATCGTTTTCTTTCAAGTCTTCTGTAGGCACCACTAATTAGCAAACAGTTGGCGTAGCTAGAACGCTAAATCCCTGTGTAACATCGCATCCTTCAGGAGCGAGGCAAAGAAAGTCGAAGGTGGGCTCAAAGCAGTGCTAACCCCGCTCGAGCGTGTGCAGTCTGATTTAAGTACATTTTACAACATTTTCTCTCTTGTTTGGTTTGCTGGACACGGTTTTACAAAAGCGTTCCAAACGGTGTTAGTGTTGAAACGATGTTTAAACACGGTAGCAGGACTTAGCAACCATGGTTTTACAACACAATTTTGGTAACACTACTCCCTTTAAAACGGTATTGCTATCGACATTGTTTATCTACAAACAATCGTTTTACTACCGTTACGAAACCGTTATACCAGGGGGGCCTACCCTACGGTAAGGTAGGGGCGGGAAATAAAGGAAATGGTAACCCTATATTAGCCCTAGAAGCTTATAAAGAACTGCTCTTTGATTGCTGTTGTCGCCCATGTCATCAGTATTTCATGCCCCTATAGCTGTCTCTGTTCATCTTGCTCGTTACCATGTCTCCTTCGCCTGGGCTCCGGCTACCTACACCACAACCACAATCGTTCATCGATCAGCCTGCAACGAAGGGCCAGTATGGTGAAAGACCACCTACCCCCGCAGCGCCTCCGTATTCTCCAATAACACCTCTCTTGACCTCGACAGACCTAGCTTCAGGCGAGAATGCATATCTACATGGACCGCCTGAGGACGTTCTACAGCCTCCACCACCTGTCTCGTTCTCCGAGAGCGATAATCCGGATGCCATGGCACTTCGCTCTGCCATCTCGATCCTCCAAACTCAGAGGCAGCAAAGCCAGCGAGATATGAAGGCTCTTGAGGAACAGAAGAAGGTCGCTTTGGCCGATGTAGAGGGGTTTGTGGACGCCGTAGCCGCGGGGCGAGTGAGGACAACTCGCAGTGGAGGGTTGATCGTTGGGCCAACTCCAAGCATGGAGTGGGAAGATTCTACGGACGGTTCTCAAGGCGACAACAAAGACACAGGAGGAGACCTAGACGAGGAGGCAGTTGGAAGTGCGATAGGAATCATGGATATCCCTGGCCCGCAAAACGTCATTCGTTGCCCACCCATTAATTGGGCGAAATACCATATAGTTGGGAATCCTCTGGACAAGCTACATGACGAGCAGAGAAGGAGACCCACAGCTGGCCAGCCACATACAGACGAAGAGCCTACAAGAACAACAGAGCACGTCATAGCCGCTCCATACAGCCCATGGACGGATAGACTTCCTGAGTCATCGATGCGAACAAGAAGTGTGGCGAAGAAAGAAGGCTGAGTACGAGTCTCACGAATCTGAAGCTCGATGATTATTTCTACTGTCGGAAATGGCTCTAAAGCTTGTCTACATTACCCCTCGATCGTGTTGTGTTCCTATTACGTGGAGCACCTTTAGCAGATACCCAAAACCACGGCGCTAGAAAAGATATTGCCTGCAGATAGAGAGACACCTTATACTTGGTATTTTCCTCTTGCGGTGTCAATGCCAAGTACTTTGTATCCTTGCAGCGGGTCTGCTGTGCGAGCTGTGCGAATATCTACACGGTTGCCTCACCGTTCAAATATGGTTCATGGTCTAGGACTACGCCGTTAAGATTGAGGTTGTTGACCATGTTGTTTGATCTTTTTGGATTGCCAATGATATCGATATTGAGCGAGGGACTCACATTCGCCGGTAATCAACGCTCTTGCGGCTCTCGAATGGCTAACAAACGAGGATACGAGATTAACTGCCTCCGCGCGCTATCGCATAGGTCTATCTCATCTCGGACGTTGGCAGTCGAAGACTTTGAAAGCACCCACAAGCTGGCGGTATTTTTTGGCCCTTCTTCTAAGCTCGGGCAAGGGCAGGATTGCATACATAGATCATGATATTCCTGTGCTATCGCTGGACCGTCAAAGTGGTAGTGGGTGTTGTTGTCGGCATGAAGGGTTCCACCGTCATTCCATGGACATAGACGATATCAATCTATGGCGTCTCTGACCTGGCGAACAACGCGAACACTATTTGCGCTTTTACACGGTTTCCGGGATCCTTGGGCGATTTGATATCGAGGAGTCTGAACGACTCACTATCATGATCTAGTATACTGCACTCGATTGCCTGGTGCTAGAAATATTCTGATGCAACTCTATGAAGTTCTTTCCTCCAGAATCCTGGGATCCACGAGCTTCGACGCTCGAGCGGTCTTGACCGGGAGCTCTTGTAACGAAATCTTTGCCATGAGCTCCTGCGCTGAAAAGACAGTGATGACGCTGATCATGAGGGTATCTTGATTAGCATCAAGGCTGTCGCTGTGCTCACGTGAGTCCATCTCGATATCTTGCTTGAAAGCAGAAGTCGAATACGAAGGACGAAGAAAAGTTTGAAACTTTTCTAGTTAACCTTCAAACAAGTGCTTAATGGTGGATGGTACTCCTTCCAAACCCCTGGAAGGCGGGGGTGAGAGCACAGCCAGCTCCCATTACTTCTACAGCCTCAGAGTTCCTTAGGCCTAGTCGGCCTGGCTTCGATGAGTAAGTGATGGTCGACAAAATAATTCCAAACGCCGCTTAGGCCTGACACATGCTAGCTGCTACTGAGCCATATGCGTGCAGCAAGGGCTGGACGATCTGGAGCTTGCGATTCTGCTGAATCATTCACTACTCGTGAAGGATTCGAACTCAGAGGCTCTGATTATTTGGAATTGAGGCAAGGAATGCATGTTCGCCTCCAGAGTGCATATGCCTGTTTAATGCGTACTGTGCAAGGCTGAGACACGGCCCTGCATAAGAAGTTCCGATGATGCGTGATGAGGCTCGACGTACACGCGGCGTATGGCAGCTACTTGTGTTCTCTAAATATGTCCATGTTCAGCCGTCCCTGCAATTGGGGGTTAAGGCAGATGGTCGGAGTAAATCTTCCCTTCGATGAAGTTCTTTGGCCAGAATGAATGCTTGGTGCGGCTCTACAAGTGTATATGAGAGCCCAAGGCAGATGAAGTAGCCATCGCGTTCGCCTGCATGGATCCTTCAATGCATCTCTATTGATGACTCGCGCCTCAGATTAGTGGGGCCAGCTGTGGTCCCCATGCTCGCGACAAAGACGTCCCCATATGGAGTCTTGAATCACTGTTGTACTGCTCTAAACTCCAGTGCTTTCCAAACTTAAATCCTAGAAGAGGATATACGTTCGGTTTTAGCAGGCACACCTTCTTTACTTTCACACGGCTGAAGACGCCACACCATTTAGCTCATCTTAATCTTCACCTCGTTTTGCTTCTTGAGGTCGGCCAATTCGGTCCAACTATGGGCGTGCTGCCCTCACCGCTGCTCGACGCCCTCCAATTTGAAAAAGTCAATCGTGTCAAAGGTTCAATGCTTGATGACCCTTTCTACCAATGTCCATCGAACTTCCCCCAGGCTGCTCCTGGCACACTGCTTGGAGTTGAGAAGGTTATCGACACAACGCCATATGTGATCCCTGCGGGCACTGCGTTATCAAAGATTGTCTACCTGTCAGAGAAACTTAATGGACAACCAGTACCCGTATCAGGCTTCATCCTTTAACCCTACGCTGCTCGCTCCCATCCAGAAGGCTATCAGAATGTGGCATGGGCACATGGAACGAGCGGGGCAACCGCAAATCACGCCCCTTCAAACTACAAAAACCTATGGCAACATTTCTCTGCCCCGTATCAGCTCGCACTCCAAGGCTATGTAGTGGTCGCGACGAACTACGCTGGGCTCGGCGTCCCAACAGATGCATCTGAAGCGTGTATCATGCACGAATACCTGGCGTCCCCTAGCCAAGGAAGCGACGTTATTCAATTCAATCAGTGCTGCAAGGACGGCTTTTCCTGAACTTTCCAAGCACTTCGTTGTAATCGGTCACTCTCAGGGAGGGGGAGCAGCATGGGCGGTCGCACAAAAGGCCCCCGCCGGACATATTCCTGGTTAGCTCGGAGCCATTGCCATCTCTCCCTATACGAACTTTCTCATTGAGGAGAGCGCCTTCAGTCCTCGTATAGGAGCGGCCATATGCCAAGCCGTAGCTTCGGTCTTTCCAAACTTTGACCCCCGAGAGATCCTCACTCCCGAAGGAGAGCAACATGTTGCAGCTATATTCCAAACTGATGCAGGCGTGGCAGCAGCGATGGCTCTCTTCTACGGTGCAGACCTCGTTAAGCCCGACTGGAAGAAGAATCCGCACATGCAGAAATTTGCAGACCTGACTGGCAATGGAGGCAAATCCATTCACGGGCCGCTCCTGGTTATCCACGGCGAAGCCGATATGATGAACAGCCCGGCTGCCGTCGAGGTGGCTGTGGAAAAGACTGCGAGGCTCCTCCCTTGGGCGCAGATCGAATCAGTCTGGCTCCCGGATGTACGACACGCACCCGCTCTAGGGGCTTCTCAGCGTTTGTGGATGGACTGGATTGCAGATCGCTTTGCAGGCCTTGAAGTTCCACCAGGACATCGGACATCTCGGCTCAAGAGTGCTCGACCAAACACCGTCTACCACGAGGAGCAGAACTGGTATCTCGAGCCAGCATCGCAATTCTATCAGACAATTTGATCAGGTAGGATCAAAGCATGATAGGCCTGGTAGCCGTATGGAGGATACGAGCGAGACTGCTACGGCTATGGTAATTGTGCTTCATGAAGTTGCTTAGCCAGCGGTCGAGAATCTTGGATTAGACACGGGACTCGGGTTTAAATTTGAATTCTAGTCACTCGCTCAGGTTATCCAAGATTCTCACGATGCGTGGCAGCGCCAAACTCACATCTCGCTCCTTTGATCAATTAGAATGAAATCTAGCGAGGCCAAGGAGTGAGGTGATTCATATTTGTCTTTGAAAGAAGAATTTCGAGCAATCCCAACCAATCAACAATCTCCTGGGAAAGCCTAAGGTACTCCGCGCCCGAGCTTCTGTCGTTGCCCGCTTTTCTCGCCATCGTTGGCATTCGGGACATCTTTCTTACGGGATATGGCACTGAATACAGAGGTTGCTGCGATGCTCAAAAGGTTCAAAAGTATCTCATGGTGTTGATTAACTCGTCAGCTTTGGGCCAACCTGTCTTGGGCTTTCACGACTTGATCAGGAGCTTAAAGTCCGACGCAAGCCCGTCACAGTGCTTTGTTCATCTAGCCTCACCTCCGTTCAGATAGCTGTTGAGTAAACGCTCTGCACTGTGACATCGAGTGAATCTTAGGTTTCCCTGAAAGTCTCTGAACAGGCAGGAAGACCCGCTTCGTCGTACTTCAAGTCGACGTACTTCATCTTTGACCTCTAGTGCTGGGAGATGGTGTTGTCTAACGAAGCTTCAGGAGCTCCATCCTCTAAAGCGCTCTCCTTCCCACTAATGCAAATCCTGCCAAACTATCCATCGCACGACTGAACATCTTACATCATGCGGCCCGTCCTCAACTATACATACCGCTGACATTCCATCCTACAGAGAGAACCGCAGCAGACCCCGAGGACTACCACGTTTAAATCATGCACTTCGTATACCCTGCAGTAAGGACCCATCAACAATCAGGGATATCCACTCCAGCCAAGCGGACAATGATGCAAGTGATGCTTCCCATTTTGAACGCCGAATGTAATGGATGTGGGTTGCCAGAGCTTGTAAGTATGGTTCCGTCACGAAGCTGTAATAGTCCAGCATCGAACCACACATACTGATATTCGTATGCTTGCCCGTCGACTTCACTTACGTCAGGAGCCGATAGCTATCAAAGGTTTTAGCTCAGGGTATGATGTCAGGATCACCAATTATGTTCCTTTAACAATTTGAGTGTTTCTGTTCCTGCAACTCAGATCTGGTCTCCTCCTCGATGGCCCCCTGTTTTGAAAGACACACTTAATCTAAACTTTTTGAAGAACTGCTAGTCCGGGGAGCGTTATGCCTTGTTACAAGTGGAGGTCAGAGGGGCCAGTTCTCACATGAGACCCTGCAGCAATCGACGAAGCAGCTGATCTCTTTGTCAGAGACTAACCTGGACCTTGATGATTTACTTTCGCCTTCGAGAAGCCTCGTCAACACGCTGGTACAGTCGAAAAAATCGGTTACCTGATATCTTCTCAAGCAGTAGGATCCACAGGTCAAGATTTTAAGAAGCAAAATGCGGGAGGTAGTCGTTCCAGTTTACAGTTTGGAAAGCGTCGGCTGGCAAAGCTCGGAGCGTAGTGAATGCCAATACCATAATCGGGATCCTTCCGATTATGTATGACAATGCCATCAAGCGAAGAGCCAAAATGACAGATAACACCGGTTGACCCCACCGTGGCATGTATACTAGGAGCACGAATGCTGGTAGCAGAATCATCGAAGCGGGTAAAGCCGTGGTCGTCGCAGAGCAGATGCGCCAAGCAAGCCTTTCGCTTGAAGTTGGGAACGGTAATTTCCAGGCTAAGCAACGGACGGCTCCGAATGCACACGCAAATAGTCCAAGCAGGATCACCGGGACAGTCGCTTGCCTCGGAATATGCGAGAGTACTCCAGACCGACGGAGATAACGAGTAGGCCCAGCTCTCTTTCCAACATGGTTTGACAGGTTCAAAATCTCTTTTGTGGTGTTGTGTAGTGCAGCAGACAGTACTTTCAAAACCATACCAACATACCCACCGTCCTGTAGAGCATGGTTTGACTCGTCAGAATTTCGCTTTAACGTGGTTTCGGCTTCGGCCAGTGCGGCAGGCTGTAATTCCAAGACCACAGGAAATTCGACATCTTGTGGCTGATACATAGAAAACCCGTAGATGAATATGGAACAGAGAACGAAAGCGACGGTCACAATCTCAAGCGCCGTAATATGGTAATGCTGGATCGCCCGGACGAGTGTCTGGACTATAAACCAAATGATCTGTAGTATCGCGATGATCTTAATAACTAAGTCACTCTTCCCGCGGCTTCTTAATTCTTCTTCTGGTATTGGCGGACTGTCAATGTCGCCTTTTTCGATCAAGGCCAGTAATTGCGTTGCGCTACATCTCAATTTCTGCCCGCTCGACGTACGGATGCAGAAGCCACCTGAGCACGCGAACTGCATCTGCGTCAAAGTCCACTCTGGTTTTCCAAGATCGGATACCAAGTATTTCGAAAGATCTCGAGCTTCAATGAACCTTTGGGCAGAGATATAGAGGATCAATTCGGGCGCCACGGCAGCCCAGAACATCCTTTTGAGTTTTCGAGTAAGCAGATACCATTGACCATGGCGCTTTGGAAGACTTAAATGTAAAGCGGACCAGGTGCAAACAAAGATTGTAGCTAGGCAGCTCCAGAGAATGGACCAAGTCCCACGGCCTTGCTGGCTCAGGTACCCAACCGTGAACCACCATTTCGTTTCTGGCCTGCACGTGCAAAAAACATATTGCAAAGAAGATCAAGCGAGCAAGCAAAGACATAATATCTTGAGATGGCCGAGATAGATCGCTGGATCATAGATAGTATTGAGTAGTGTACCGAATGCCGTATAAAGATAAAACTCAAAGCAAGGTGATGAAAATATTCGCACTCGAAGGGATACAACAGAGCCCAGACCTAAGGTAAGTTGAAAGGGCCTATTGGACCCTGAGCGCCTGTGTTACGCGTCATCTAATTTCTCTTGGCGTCTTCAGCTTTTGAGTCACATACCACTTGGTGCAACAACGGCGCGATCCTGCCGAAGGCAGTACAAAAGAGGACTGATATGCTGACATTCTCCATTCTACTCTTCCTCCGCATTCCATCTCCCCTCTTTTTGCTTCCATACGTGTTGTCCCTTAACTCAGTCCTCTTCACTGAGCTCCACTGATTGAGTCCCTCTCTCATCCGCCTTCCCATCCCATACATCTACAAGTTAGACTTCAAAACCTTGAGAGTACTCCTACTGTTCCAGGCTGACTCTGCAATGTCGTACTCCTTCGACCTCCGCGCCCCCTCCATTTCCCAGAAGCGCTCTCGCACTCGATCCGATAAATATTACCATTTCCGCCATGTTAAACCGGGCCAGTTAAACCGTCCACATTACCGCCTCATCCCAACAACAGGCAAGATAGTTTACGAGGCTCCTATCTCGGACGACACCCCGATCGAGATCTGGAACAAGAAGCGCATGTATATTGAAGCACACCAATGGCCACGTCCTCCAAAGTACCATCACGCACATATCGATAAGCTTCATAAGCAAGGTATGACGCAGGCATATGCGCGAAGGAGATCCAAAGCAGGCCAGCTGAGGAGGTTACTCGAAAGTTGGGAGACGTTGGATGACTCTCTTCTAGGATATGAGGAATTGGGAGAGAAACACTTTCAAAGTGCCAGGAGTTGTTCATTCTGTCAGATGGTGGTGGAGATCCGAAATGAACGTGAGAATGCGTATGAAGCCCAGGCGGAGGAAGAGGAACGGGACGCTAAGGAAATATTCAGCCAGCATGGAGAGTCAGCTGCAGGCAGTCTGCTTGAGATAGAGATCAACAAAATGGAGATGACTAAGATGGAGATGGAAATGTCTCAGTTGGATATGGATGGATGGAGCGTTTGTGGTTCAAAGGGATCGATCTGGAGCGATGAGGATTGGGACGTTGAGCTTACATGATACCCCAAACAATCCTTGAAGATACGCTCAGCTGCATAAAAGTCACTGAATCTTAGATGTAGGAAGGTTTGTAATACTCTTTTGTCGCTTTCTGGTCCAAAATTCGTGCTGTCTTGGGTCATGACAAGCAATTCAACGCCAAGACATAAAACGCAGAAGATCGAGGGGTGATAAAGCTGCAGTAGCGTGACGCTAACTAAGCGACCTTAAAAATTTCCTTTTGGAAGCTATAACAACGTTCCGACCTTTCCGCACATCATCGTTTCATCAAACACATCCTAACAGACGAGCCTGAGGTTGCCTGGCACTATTTTGAAAAGCATTAATAGTTTGCCCAGCTAGAGATACATCTGTGGTCTTCTTGACTGTAGGTTCGAGAGTCTAGAGTTTATCTGTGGGCCAGGATCACAATTTCGAACAACATTTGGCAGCCGTGAGCACTTCCTGACTACCGAGGGCTTTCAAGGCAATTGAGACACAATTTCTACATCGAGAAACCTGAGGCTTTGCGCTAGAGGGCTGATCTGTGGGCTGTGGGCTTGTGGGCTTGTGGGCTTCGAGGCTAAGTGGGATTTGTTAGGACACACTGAGGGCTCTGCCGCACACATCAAGTTCAACACTTGGACTTGATAAAAAATCTTGTTGGTAAACAGAGGGATTCGCAGTCACGAATTATCATTAGCGAGGTAGGAACCCGCTCATCCCTTCTCATCTTAGCATCTCAACAACCTTACAATTGCGCTGCTTCCCATCTACAACTGAGCTAACATGGGACAAGCAGTTTCTAAGACGTTCGAATTCGACATGGGGAAATCAAAGCTAGCCGGCAAGATCGATCCCAAGCTTGCCAAGGCAGACAAAGATACCAAGGTGAAGGGGCTTTCTCCCGTCAAGAGAGAGCTGCGCTGAACTGTCTCACGCGTTCCAGGTTAAGAGCAAGGACGTCGCCAAGCAGAGCATGGCCAAAGCCGACAAGAAGTCCAAGAAAGCTAAGAAAGAGCCAACACCTGAGTCTATCATCGAATCTAGCGCAAGCAGCGAAGCGGAAGAGAGCAGCGATGAAGAGTCCGAGGTTGAGATTGCCAAGCCAGTGGCCAAAGCAAATGGAGTGAAAGCCAACGGCGCAGCAAAGGGTGCAGCTCCAGCTCCAAAGGAGGATACCTCTGATTCTTCTGAATCCTCTGCATCTTCTGCTGAGGAGGACGAGGCTACCGCATCTGCATCGGCCTCGGCCAAGGCCGTGATTACCAAAGAGGAGTCTAGTGAAGAAGACAGCGAGGAGAGCGATAGTGACGATGAGCCTGCTGTCCCTGGCGCTGTCGACTCTAAGGAGTTGCAAGGCAAGCTCGAGAAAGTAGCTTCGAATCAGGTACAATCTTGCTTCTGCGTCTCCAAAGCCCATCGTGACTTACAACCCTGCAGGTTTCTTCAGACGATAAATCTGACGACGACGAAGAATCTGGATCCGACTCTGATTCATCAGCTTCATCCGATTCGTCCGATTCGTCCGAAGAGGAGAAAGCAGCTCCTGCTCCCAAGAAGCGCAAAGCAGAGCCAGAGGCCGCACCCGTCACAAAGAAGGCCAAGACTGATGTTACTGAGGGTGAAGCCGAAGTAACTGGAAATCTCTTCGTTGGAAACCTATCATGGAATGTCGATGAGGATTGGCTTGTGCGCGAATTTGAGCAATTCGGAGAGCTCTCAGGCGCCCGCGTTATGAGCGACAAGACCACCGGTCGCTCCCGAGGGTCAGTACATTTACTATGTCACCGCACTTACTGTACTGAAAACTCTATAGTTTTGGCTACGTCGACTTCGTCAAGTCTGAGGATGCCACTAAGGCTGCTGAAGCCATGAACGGCAAGGAGCTTGACGGGCGTAATCTGAACGTTAACAATGCGAAGTCAAAGCCTGAAGGTGCAGACCGCTCTCAGCAGCGCTCAAAGAGCTTCGGAGATTCCACAAGTTCTCCCAGCGAGACCCTCTTCGTGGCCAACATCTCTTTCGAGGCGACAGAAGACATCATTGGCGAAGCTTTCGGTGAACACGGTACAGTCACTAATGTCCGCTTGCCTACAGATCAGGAGTCCGGTCAGCGCAAGGGCTACGGCTACGTGCAGTTCGCGGCACTTGACGAGGCTGTCGCGGCTTACGATGCCATGAAAGGGGCCATGATTGCAGGTCGTCCCGTCCGTCTGGACTACGCTACACCCAAGCCTGATCGCGGGGATGGTGGAGGACGTGGAGGTGGGCGCGGCGGTCGAGGCGGTTTTGACCGTGGAGGCCGCGGTGGAGGACGTGGTGGAGGGCGTGGCCGTGGAGGCTTTGACCGTGGTGGACGTGGTGGAGGACGTGGGGGACGTGGAGGCTCTACCAATCGTGGTGGTTTCGGAGATTTCCAGGGCAAGAAGATGACCTTCTAAGCTGGTGGCATGTGGTAAGTATCTCGCCCCTAATCTCCTGTCGATGCTCTCTGTGGCAATGTTATGCTACAACGGGTCTGCAAAAGTCTGCTTTCGGTAATGTGGCTATCTCTACATGTTGAGCCTGACTGTTGCGTTCGGGCAGCAGGATGGGAGGGCTAGGACAGAGCTTGTACAGACTCCACACTGTAGGATAGCCCATTACATAGATCAAATCATCTGCTTGTTGCAAAACAGCGTTCATCTTATGTGGTATGCTATTTAATTATGTGACTCGGTCACTCTCTGGGCCCTGGTGGCCTAGCGAGGCTTGACTTCACGGCGGCTGATGTAGACGACCATCTACAAACTACGGCAAGCAAAAGACTTGCAATCCATGTGACTTCACAAGCAATCCCTAGAGGAACTATGAAGTAGCAGATCTTCAGCTACCATATTCAGGGTCCTGGGCAGCGTCGATCGTGCCCAGATTGCAGGTCTTACATAAAGTAAAGCACTTCTAACAAGCACCACCTCCCGCGCGGGCGATCAGGGGTCCTACTTCGATGCCAGGCGCATCGACTCCTCCCCACCTCTACCACTCTATACCTTCGACTCAATGTCCCACCATCCGTAGTCTCGTACTCCTTGGGACACAAGAAGCAGCGTACTATGGCTGCACAAACCCGGTCAGGCGCATGAGGTCACGAGTTTCAACCGGCTGCTTTCAGTAGCGCCCTATCACACATCAACGGACATTGTCATACTGTCTACATCTACCTGTCTCAGTATCGGCAATTGCGATTGAGCAAAGGGTTTTGCTGCAGCAGACGCAGTCATGCAATCGCCAAATCCTAATTCCACTCCCCTTCGCGATGCGCGAGACAGCGCTGCAACCCGTGCACCGTATCAGGCAGCGCGGACACCTGGGATTACTCGGTCAATGTCTGGCATCAGGAGGTTACGATCAGACGGTAAGTCAATTCTGATCCAGCACAGCAACGCCATCGATTGACGATGTTCCCCTCTCCCCTACACCTTAGCTGCATAGAAGGCGTATCACAGAGACCTGCCAATATGAATAGCGTGTACTCATTCGGCTGTTATACAGAATCTTGGATCGAAGTATCTTCCCAACCTTCGTCATCATCCCTGTCGTCCGCAACCACAGACGATGTACTACCCACTGGTCTTCGTATGCAACATGGTATACGTAGGAGGCGGCGATTGAACCGAACAGTATCTCTTCCCTCCGGCGCGCAAATCCGATCGACGAGTACAACAGGCAGTAGTCAAGAAGAATACGAAGAGAGCGAAAGTGAATCGGACCGTATTATGACGAGCTCCAACGAAGGTCTCGAGCAACATTCCGAAGATGTAAGCCCTGCTGCACAGATTTCTTCAGCATCCGAACCTGGCGAGGGTGAGGAAGACGAGGATGAGAATGCGACCGCCCTAGGAGTTATGACAACTGAAACCGCTTTCACCCCTCAGCCTAACGCCTTCTCCCATCCACCACAATCTTCAAGGAATGCACATTCGGTCGAGACCAGAACATCCTACTTCCCAACAACATCCAGAACACCATCTCAGAGACCCGCGGCACATTCCTACCCCACGCAACGAACCAGATCTCATACTCCTTATAATATGATTTCTCCCTCTCACCAAGCCGACCACGACGCTGCTCTACGGGCAAGTCTGTCTACACTATTGTCCTGCGCTGCTGCCGCACGAGGCCTTCCGAAGCGTGAACAAGCCCCAGCACCTCCTAGGCGACCTGCCGGGGGGGCCGCAAGCAGAATAGAACCCACCTCGCTACGTCTGGTTCCCGAATCAGTCGTCCTCGGTCAAGCGACAGAGGCGCCTCGTCCCGGTGCACGCAAGCGCTCAAGCGGCTCGAGGCCTGTATCTGGCAACGAGAAAGGAAAGCGAAAAGCCTCAACGTCGAGGACCAGACGAGAAGTGAGGAAGAAGCCGAAAGCGAGTATTGAAGACTTCAATGTCTCGCCTACACTGATGACTTGGGTGGTTAGTGCTGGCGTTGTGGTGTTGTTCAGCGCCATCAGCTTTTCAGCTGGGTACGTTGTCGGTAGAGAAGTAGGGCGTATGGAAGCTGGCGCTGCTCCAAGTGGCCAGGCGATTGCTAGCTCGAAGGAAGTTGGACGAGGACTGAGGAGATTCAGATGGGGGACGAGTTCGACTGTGATTAGGGTATGAAGTAATATGAGGCTGATCGGAGATCATGATTCGGATGGGGAACGTGGGATTTGCACGAGCGACATGTTAGATGAGACATGATTGAGATGGGTTCTGGGTGGTATATAACTCTGGCGTTGATGCTGGGAAAGGGGACCTTCGCTCCTTAGCTTCCAACACACACTTCAAACGAAGCTCCAGAGCTCTGAAATTCCATTTCCCTCCTATTTCCAACCCAAAGAGCAACCGCAATCCATGATTTTCATCCATGCTCTCTACCTTAGAATTCATCAAAGTCCAACTAATCTCCCACCATCGCACTAACCGCATCCGTCAAGAAATATCCAACCCCCATCGCATCCTCCATTCCCCCATTCCCCCATCCCCACACACAACAAAACGACCACACCCCCAGTTCCACAACCATGCTCTGCCGCCACTGCGCTCGCCTTCTCCGCCCCCATCCCCCTCCCTCAACCTCCCTCCTTTCCCTCCGCACCCTCACAACCCTTCCCTCCTCCCCCCCCACCGCCCAACCCTTCTCCACGCCCTTCACCCCTT
>JAABUQ010002002.1_pt1 | contig 41580 bp, 49 predicted proteins | sample 5560001 | NCBI WGS metagenome assembly JAABUQ01 (sample SAMN10711888, study PRJNA513371) | rock metagenome | isolation source: Antarctica rocks | place: Antarctica: Victoria Land, Finger Mt nord | collected 2015-12-18
ATTGACCAGTACGAACGCACAACAAGGGTTTGCCAAAATGGAGGCAGAAGTGCTAAATTGAGCATTTGGAATTCTAATAAACATCTGTGCTAAATTGAACATTTGTGCTTCTAATTCCCCCACTTCGCCAAGCCCCAAACCGTTGCCTGCAAGCTTAAAACGAACCTCGCATCATGCAAAAAATAACCTTCCTTATTCTGACATTTTTTATTTCGACATTTTCATTTGGACAGAAATTAGAGACGGTTTATTTGAATTCAAAAGACAGTACTGCAAATATGTATATTGCAGTTATTCCTGAAAACAGACCAATAAAAGCTTTTATGTTTTTATTGGATGGATTTGGTGCTTCTCCACAAGACGTTTTACTACAAACAGAACTTCCAAAGTATGCAGCGAAACAAGGAATTTTAACCATTTTGCCGATACTAAAGACAGGACCTTTATATTTTGGCATTGACAGTGCATCACAACAATCGTTGAATAATCAAATCGAAAGTGTTATTATCAAGTATCACTTACAAGGAAAAGACTTTTATATTGGTGGGTTTTCCATCGGTGGAAGTTGTGTCGTAAAATATGCTGAATTGGCTGTCAAAAACAATTATGCTGTAAAACCAAAAGCAGTATTTGCTGTTGACCCACCGCTTGACTGGGAACGTTTTTACAATTCAGCCAAAAGGGTTGTTCGACTTTCCGTTCCAACACAGGTTAATGGAGAGGTTACTTATATGATTGACAGAATTGAAAAGGAGATGAAAGGAACTCCACAAACTGCATTGGAAAATTTTTATAACCTTTCTCCTTACTCGTTTTCTGACATAACACAAAGGGCGGTTAAAACTTTAATTAAAACCCCCATCATGCTTATTACGGAGCCAGACATTCAATGGTGGCTAAGCCAAAGAGGTTATGATTATTCTTACATAAATGTTACAGACCAAGCAGCAATGATTAACGAACTACAAAAATTAGGAAATAGTAAAGCCATTTTAATTACGACAAATAACAAAGGTTTCAGAAAGCCAGGAAATAAACGCCATCCTCATTCCTGGAGCATTGCAGACCCTATAGAATTGACAAAATGGTTATTATCTCAAAAGTGAGAAAGCCAGCAGGCAACATTGGGTTTGGCGTTATTGGGGCAGGACGTTGTTAGATTCGGCTGTAGTTCGCTATCAGCTTCAGTTCCAGCCGACGAACATCGCCGAACTTTAGTTCTTACCATCAACTTTTATCCATAAATTTAACTTCGGTTACGGGGCTGACGATTTTCAAATGCCGCCACATCGCCAAGCCGTAGCCGTTAGCAGCAATTTTATGATGACCCTCCAAGCCGACAATTCCAACTGACTTTCTTTCAATCTGAAAAAAATTTGCGAAACCGAATAGTTGCACATATATTTGCAACCGATTAGTTTCGCAAACATAAATTTAAACAATATGAGACGGGACATTTTTCAGGCAATAGCCGACCCGACAAGGCGGGCAATTATTACCTTAATTGCATTGCAAGCAATGACACCGAACGCCATTGCCGACAACTTCAACACTACCCGACAAGCTGTTTCTAAACACCTTCGCATACTCACAGAATGCGGACTGGTAAAACAGGAACAACAAGGCAGGGAAATTTATTACTCACTTGAAATTGAAAAAATGAAAGAGATTGATAAATGGTTAAACCAATTCAGAAAAATTTGGGAAACCCGATTCAATCAACTTGACAAAGTATTATCAACAATTAAAAAACAGAAAAAATGAAAAACAATTTGCTATTTGATTTTACCGTTGACAAAACAACAAAAACGGTATTCGTAAACAGAGAATTTGCTGCTGACCTTTCGCTGGTATGGGATGCTTTTACCAAACAAGAAATTCTTGACCAATGGTGGGCACCTAAGCCTTGGGCATCAAAAACAAAATTTATGAATTTCAAAGTTGGTGGACGAAGATTTTATGCTATGGTAAGCCCGGAAGGACAAGAGCATTGGTCAATTCAGGAATTTACTTCCATTAACCCGACAACCAATTTCAAAATGTTGAATGCTTTTGCAGACAAGGATGAAAACCCTGAATTGCCCGGTTCTGATTGGGATTTGAATTTCAGCGAACAAAACGGAACAACAAAAGTTAGTATTACTATTAAAAATGAATCCCTTGCCCACTTGGAGAAGATGATTGAAATGGGCTTCCAAGGAGGATTTACGATGACATTGAACTACTTGGAAAATCTGTTGACAACTTTATCGCAACGACAGTAGAAAGAAAAACTGCTGCTAACATTGGGTTTTGTGCAAGCATGGCAGGACGTTGTTAGCTTAGGCTGTAGTTCGCTGTCAGCTTCAGTTCGGGCGAACGAATATCTATTGGCTTTTGTAGGTTATCTTGTACATTTTTTTTTCAATCAGCAGCGGTTCCGGGCGGACGTTTTTCAAATCCCATGCCTGCACAAAGCCCTGTTCGTTAGCGGTCATTGTAAAACCGAACCCGAATGACAACAATAGAACAAAATATATGGACTTGCGGACTTGTTGCAGAATTGACCAACTCTCAAACTGACAATTTTGAAATTATACAAAAACATTGGAAAACTTTTAACGAAGAACTTGAAAAATACAAACTAAATCAAAGTGGTGGTAATTGGGTGAAGTTTGGAATAACATTTAAAATAGCCGAACAATATTTGTATCTGGCAGCAATTCCGACAAATAATTTATTTTTTCCAGACCATTTTACTCGTTTAGAAATTCCAAAAGGTGACTATGAAATATTTACACATAAAGGCAAAATGGAAAACATCAAACAAACATTTTTTGAAATTTATAAAGTCATTTTGCCGAAATCAAATCTGAAAATTGAAGACCATATAAAGACAGGATTTATTCACTTTGAAAAATATGATTATCGGTTTCAATGGAATAAACCTAGTTCAGCAATTGATATTTATTTACCATTAAATACGAACTATAAGTAATGACAAATTGAAACATTTGAATTTTCCTAAAAGAAAAGTAGAAATGAACGGAAATAAAACAGAAATTTTAAATAAAATTTGCTACACAGAACTCGTTTATGAAAGGATTAATAAAAAGCTGAATAGAAGGTTTTCAAAAGATGAGATTGAAAAAATGATTTTTGACATTCTTAAAGAAACCAACGAATTACAGTTTCAAAAAACAGGAAAGAATATATATGTAACAAACTACGAAAGGAGTATTAGAATAACAATAAACTCTAACACTTACAGAATTATCACAGTAGATAACTTAGATAAAAATCAAAGGAAAACAACGAACCGCTAACATCGGTTTGGCAATATGGCGGCTGAAGTGCTTCTATTAAACATTTGTGCTAAATTCAACTTTGGGAATTCTATTGAACTTTAGTGCTAAAATTCCGCCACATCGCCAAGCCGCGGCCCGTTGCAAGCAATTTAAACGTCCAATTGCCGACACGCTCTTCCGACTTCAGGCAAACGCCAAAAAATTGCGCTTACTTTTCGCCATGCTGTTTTTATCGGCATAAAATCTGTAAACAAATTTTTTAGTGGTAAAAACAGCATGGCCTGCTGACTTTAGCTTGCTAAACTGCGGTTAAAAAACCCTAAAAAAAGCAAACCGAACTTTGCGGCTTTGGCGCAAAAAAACAACCGCCGGACTTTTAAACCGGCGGCTTCATGCTTTAAATGTTCAAAGTATGTTTTGCCGGCAACCCTTAAAAGCCAAAATTTGTATCTGAAGCTTTAAAATAAACCGCTTGCAACATTGGTTTGGCAAAAAACCGGCCGGCGAAAGTTATTGAACCTTTGTAATTCTTTTTTATCTTTAGTCCAGGTTTTGGGCTGACGGATTGCTACTGCCAGTTTTTCGCCAAGCCCTGAACGTTGCTTGCAATGCGGTTGGACAGTTCTCAAAAAACAAAACTTAAACAATGACAAATCTTACCTACGTATCACCTTTTTTTATAGTTACAAGTTTAAAGACTTCGGTTTCATTCTACGTAGATAAACTTGGATTTGAAATTCGATATATTAGTCCAGATGACGACCCATTTTTTGCTATTGTTGGGCGTGACAATATTTCTATTATGCTCAAGGGAAATAGTGCTGATATAAAACCTCTTCCCAATTACACTCGTATTGATTGGGCTCGTTGGGACGCATATATTTCTGCTGCAGAACCTGACAAATTGTTTGAAGAATATCGTTCACGTGGCGTGGCATTCCGCCAACCCATTCAGGATGACGATGATGGTTTACATGGATTTGAAGTTACGGATGCCGATGGATATATTTTATTTTTCGGACGGTCAATGCAAAAAATCAACTTTGACAATTAAAAATATTGAGAGACAAAAAAAATTAATCAAAGTTTCTCACGGACAACAGCCCTAATAGTTGCCTTGGTTGCAGCAGTCGGCTCACTCTATTTTATGTTCAGTGCAGGTGGTAAACAAAATTCTATTATTTTGCTTGGACTTTTTACAGCTTGTGTTCTTTCTGGGGCTGGACGTTGGAGTAATCGGCTGCAAATTGCTATCAGCAATAGTTCCAGCAGGACATTATAAATTGAGCTTTAGTTGTTATCTTGATCTTTAGTAACTATATTCTGCTTTTGTTCCGGGCTTGGCGTTATGGATTTCTAGCCTTCGCAAATACTCCAACGTTAGTCGCAAGCTGCTTTCACAACTTTTATGTTGAGAACGTTTTATATTTTGTAATTTCGTGACTGAACAAACTTATTAAAAAATGAACTACGGCGCTATCAATATTGACCCCGAAACGATGGGCGGAACGCCAGTTTTTACTGGGACACGAGTACCAATCCAGTCACTGTTTGACTATCTCGAAACAGGAGAAACATTAGGTGAATTCCTGGAGAACTTTCCAACAGTTAAAAAAGAAGATGCCCTGCAAGTGCTGCAAATGGCAAGAAAGTCGCTAACTACAGAAAAAGTGTTGCATGAAAATTTTGCTTGATGAAAACATGCCCACTAAAGTGAAGTTTGATTTTGGTGAAGACTATGAAGTAAGCACGGTTAGGGACATGGGATGGTTAGGAAAGAAAAACGGTGAACTTCTTGGATTGGCAGCTTTTAACGGTTTTGATATTTTTATCACGCTCGACAAAAACTTAAAGAACCAACAAAACTTAAATAAGGTAGATTTAAAGTTTATTGTATTGTTGGCGAAAGACAACAAGCATCAAACCTTACAACCTTACGTTGACAAAGTAAAGATTCTTCTACAGAACAATGGGGACTTATTTAAAGTATCGGTAGTTTCCTCAGATTGACCGCCTGCCGGCAACAAAAGTATTGCCAATAGTTGGGCTCAACGTTGAAGCAATCGGTAGCAGTTTGCTCTTTTACTTTTGTTCGGGCAGGACGTTTTCTATTTGGCTTTTTGTTTTTATCTTCAACTTTTAAATCAAAACCCGGCAGCGGTTACCCGGCGAACGGAATTCTATTTCCCCATCATCGGCAATACTAAATCGTTGGGCGTAAGCTTCCACGACACCTTCAGCGTTTGATAATTACTGAAATTTGATAACTTTGATTATGCGACAGCGTTTCTATTTTGACACATCGGTTTTTGGCGGGCTTTTCGATACAGAATTTGAAGAAGAAACTACTTTGCTTTTTGAACGGGTATCGTTAGGTCAAATTAAATGCGTTTATTCTAATTTGACTGAAAGCGAGTTGACTAATGCGCCGGAAAGAGTCCGTGACTTTTTTGAGAATTTAAAGGATGAGCTAAAAGAAAAAGTTTTAGTAACGCCGGAAGCTTTAAAACTTGCTCAAACTTATGTGGATGAAAAAGTAGTTGGCGAAACAAGTTTGGACGATTGTGTCCATATTGCAACTGCAATATTAAACAAAGTGGATATGCTGGTAAGTTGGAACTTTAGGCATATTGTAAATGTGTATAGAATTCGTGGCTATAATTCCATAAATTTACGTTTAGGATACGGTACTTTAGAAATTCATTCACCAAAAGAGATAGTCAACAATGAAAACGAAGAATAATATTGTAAAAGAGTTTGACACTGTCAAGGCTTTTAGAGAGATTAAGACCAAAATTTCTAATGAAATCAAGGGTATGACTTTTGAAGAATTACAAGCATACCTTGACAAAACACAACTAAATCCTAAAAACAAACAGACCGACTAAGCCTACGCCCAACATTGGTTTGGCAAAAAACTGGCGGACGGAAATCATTGAACTTTTTTTGCTATTTGGCTTTAGTTTCGTTTCGGCTGAATATTGGAAATTTAGCCGGTAAAAGAAGCATCAACATTTGATTATATATTAACTTTGGTTCCGGCGGACGGGTTTCAAATGCCAGTTCTTCGCTAAGCTGTGATCGTTAGCGGCAAACTGATGACTGACAAACCATAATAAATAAAAGATGAAAAAGAATTTATTAATAACTATTTGCTTTTTATGCTTTTTGAGCCATCATCTAAGTGCACAAAATAATTTCTGGTTGTCGTCCAAGGCATATTTGGAACAAACGCCTCCGGCAGACACTCCAAAGATATTTGCTTCCGGCTTGTTGGCAGATACAGGAATCGCTCTAGACAGAGTTGCTTTCTCTAACAATGGTAAAGAATTTTACTACTGTTATGCTCAACACTGGTTTGATTCAAAAGGGGCAAAAATCAAGTATTTCAAATATTCTGACAAAGGCTGGACAGGCCCTTTAGTATTAAATGAAGGTTTATATGCACCTAGCTTTTCACCAAATGATGATATTTTGTTTTTTATTGGTGGTGGTAAGGCTGGTACAGTTTGGCAATCAAAAAGAACAACAAATGGATGGATGGCACCAAAAGAATACTTCAGCAGAAGTTATGGTGTTTATGACTTCATGAAAACCCAAAATGGCAATATGTACATTGGAAGTAATGGTATGCAAGGTAATATCAAAGACTTTGGCACTTATGACTTCTGTGAATTAACAATCTCTAAAAAAGATACCGTTGTTAAAAAACTTGAAGGTTCTATAAATACAGATGGCTTCGACGGAGATTTTTTTATTGCCAGAGACGAATCTTACATCGTTATAAGCACAAAAGAAACAAAAGATTTTGAATGCGAATTGTATATCAGTTTTAGAAAGCCAGACAAAACATGGGGAACACCAAAAAGTTTAGGTGGCTTAATTAATAATGGACTTGCACATCGCTGGGGACAATATGTAACTCCCGACAATAAATATTTATTTTATACGCAAGGAACAAGTGAAAAAGATTGTCATATTTACTGGGTAAGGTTTGACAATCTGCTAAAGCAGTTACAAACATCATAAAACAGCTTATTAGATAGGGTAAAGATAAGTCTGCCGCTAACATGGGTATTGCCAAAATGCAGACTGACGGAACGTGTCTTTACGCTTTTGTTTTGTCAATTGAGTTGCAGTTCCAGCTCGACATTATAAATTTAGCTTCGTACAAATCATCAACATTTAAATATAAATTTGGCTTCAGTTGCCGGGCGTGAAGAAATTCTATTTCCTGCACTTCGGCAATACTTTTTCGTTAGCGGTCATTGTAAAACGACACCCTACGAAATTCATAGTAGCGACAAGTTTGACAACAAGCATATCATTTCAACTTTTTTGGACTATTTTTTCCTTGTGCATTCTTCCAAAATTTTTTAGAGCAATTACCACAGGTTCTAAAATATCACTATATTCGGTAAGCTCATATTCAACTCGTACAGGATTTGCATCTGCAAATATAATGCGTTTGACAAAACCATTCATTTCTAATTCTTTCAGTTCTTTTGACAACAACCTTGCTGACACACCTTTTATCTGACGCTGAATTTCGTTAAACCTCTTGCAGGTGGTTAATGCAATAATGATTTTCAATTTCCATTTTCCACCAATAATGTACAAGGCATCATCTACGCTACGCAACATACTGTCGCATTGCTTGGGTGTTAGTGATTTTAACTTTGCTTGAATTTCCATACTTTTTGTTTTGGTAGTAATCAAAAGGTTACTACTTACTTTTGGGTTACTACTAATAAAGAGTAAGCAAAAGTAGATACATTTGTGGTATTATTAATCAAAAAAATGAAAAGAAATGAAAGCAGCAGTTTTAAAAGAAATTGGAAAGCCTTTGATAATCGAAGAACTATTAGACCCGAAACCCAAAAATGGGGAAGTTGTTGTAGATGTAATAGCTGCACCTGTAATTTCCTATTCAAAAGATGTGTTTAGTGGCGTTCGAAAATATCCTTTCTTATTGCCAATGGTTCCGGGAGCAAGTGCCATTGCCCGAGTTAGCGAATTAGGTGCTGATGCAACAGACCTTAAAATAGGAGATTTAGTGTATTGCGACCCTACTGTTCGTGCAAGGGATAAAATTATTTCACCTGACATTATGTTGCAAGGTTGGATAGCACCAACCGAAGGTGCAAAAATATTGCAAAGAAATTTTCCCAACGGTTCATTTGCAGAACGTATGCTTGTGCCTATGGAAAATGTTGTAAAACTAAATTTAGATAATTTAAAAATTGACCCTGCAAAACTTTGTGTCATAGGTGCATTTTTGGTGCCATATGGTGGTTTAATTGCATCAGGCTTACAACCTGGCGAAACTGTTTTGATTAACGGTGCTTCTGGACATTTTGGAAGTTTTGGAATTGCAGTTGCATTGGCTATGGGAGCGGGAATTATAGTTGCCCCTAGTCGAAACAAAGCATCTCTCTCGGAATTATCCAAAAAGTATGGTAGTCGAGTTCGTACTGTATTGACAACAGGCAATGAAGCAGAAGACACTCAAAAAATGAAAGATGCAGCAAACGGAGTTATTGACAGAGTTATAGATATACTTCCACCAATGGGAAGTTCTTCCCCGACAAAGGCAGCCGCAATGAGTGTTCGTTTTAATGGTACTATTGTTTTAATGGGTGGCTTGGATACTGACCTTAATTTACCATACAAACATTTGATGAGAAATAGTATCACAGTTCGTGGACAATATATGTATTCAAGGGAATCAATCGTTAGTTTGTTAAGTTTAATTCGTTCAGAATTGTTGCCTGTTGATATTTTTAATATACACGATTTTAAATTAGAAAATATAAATGAAGCAGTGGACTATGCTTTTAATCACACAGGGCTTTTAAGTATGACAATTGTAAAACCATAAATTGCCGAAAACGTTTGTGCGAAGAAAACAACGAACCGCTAACAAAGTATTGGCAAAAAAGGGGCAGACGGGAGTAATTGAACTTTCGGAATTCCATTGTAAATTTGTGAAGACTGTGCAGACGGAATTCTAATTCCCCTTCTTCGCTAATTCCCAAAACGTTAGCGGCAAGCATATGACAAACCTCCCTAAATCATAGGGTTAAACAAAAATGAAGGAATTTAAGAAAATGATAATAGCCATTTTAACCATCTTGACAATTCTTTTTATTGCATTATTTTTTTATGCCTACCGCTGGAATATTTTAAACCCAAACAAGAGCGGTTCAATCAAAGTTGAAAATCTTGATCGCACTTTTATATACCACGTTCCAAAGATTCTAAAACCCAATCCAAAATTGATTATTGTGTATCACGGTTCAACGCTAAAAGCATTCATGATGCAAATTTTCTCTGGACACGAGTTTGATTTGTTAGCTGACAAAAGTGAAAATACAATTATTGTTTATCCACAAGGCTATAAAGAACAATGGAACGACTGCCGAAAAAATGCTCCTTATGATGCGAATAAATTAAACATTGACGATGTTACATTTACTGAACAAACTATAGCTTATTTCAAATCAAAATATCAAATCAATGAAAAGGAAATATTTGCTGTTGGATTTTCCAATGGTGGCGGAATGGTAACAAGATTAGCCTACACATTGCCAGACATTTTTAAATCGTATGCAATTATTTCTAACAATTTACCAGTTGCCGAAAATTGTATTTGCAACGAAGTTCAAAAGCCAGTTTCCATAATTTATTTCAGTGGTGTTAAAGACCATATTGTACCTTTTGATGGTGGGGAAGCATTTGTAAATGGCATAAGCTACGGCTTTGGACAAAGTACTGAACAGACTTTAAAACATTGGCTTAGTGCCAGTTTCTGCCATAGCACAGCTTCTTATCACAAAGACTTCAAAAACAAAAATGGGGACATTACAGCGATACAAACAAACTATAATTCGACTTCGACATCTAAAAAAATTACCTTTGTAAAATTATTGGACGGCGGGCATACTATTCCTAATCGTAACTTTCGTATTCCAATCAAGGCACTCGGAAATATGAACGCAGAAGTAGATGCACCACAGTTGATTTTGGGGTTTTTTATGAACTGAAATAGCTCGACAAAAAACGCCAGCCGCTAACATGGTATTGGCAAAAAAGGGGCAGACGGAAGTAATTGAACTTTTGGAATTCTATTGTAAATTTGTGCAAAGGTTAGGCAGACGGAATTCTAATTCCCCTTCTTCGCCAATGCTCCAACGTTAGCAGCAATATGTTCGGACACTTTGCAAAAGATAAAATTGTTGCTTACAAGACAAGTGGACACACAATTTTCTTCAACAGACAAAATAAGTATTATGAACACACGCACATATTCTAAGATTAAAAAAATGAGCCCGCTACTTCTTGTGGCCGACATTAACCATTCCATCGAATTCTATACAATGGAACTCGGTTTTAATCTGGACTTTCGTTATGAAGATTATTATGCAGGTATCATTAAGGATGGTTATTCAATTCATCTTAAAGTGAGCAAGTATTCAATTGAGGAAAGAGAAAATAGAAAAAATAACGAAGACCCTGAAATTATCTTTTCAGTTAGCGGTATTGAAGGCTTGTATGAAGAACTCTCAAATAAATCTGTAGAAGTCATCCAATCGTTACGCGCCATGCCTTACGGAAAAGAATTTTATGTTGCAGACCCTGACGGTAATATCATTGCTTTTGTGGAAGAAGCCTAAACATTGTTCTGAGCGACCAATGGCTTAACGAAAAATAGGATTTCAATTGTAGTTAGGAAATACTGTGCCAACATGAGGTTTGGCAATAGGCTGGCTGACGGAATAGCAATCGACTACAAATCAATATCAGCAATTGTTCCATCAGGATAATATAAATTGAGCATTAGTTATTATCTTCATCTTCAGTAACAATATTAAGCTTTAGTTGCGGGCTGGACATTATAATATACCAGCACAGCAGCAAGCCGTGGCCGTTAGCGGTCATAGCCACAGACCTCTTAAGCAATGAAGGCAGAAAATGATAAGCGGTTTGTAAATCAAACAAAAAATGATTTTTTTTACAAAATGAAAAAAAACATAAGTATTATATTGTTCTTATCTGTTTAGACCGGAAGTGCTTTTGCTCAAAAAGCAGACACATTATTAATAACCCCGACAAGTTTAAAGATGGCCAATCTAAACTTAGGAAAACGGACTTATATTGTTTACAATAAAAAAACAAAAGATAGCCCTTCGGAAAGGATTACTATTGTTAAAATAGACATTGAATCATTGGTTCATAACGGGAAAAAAGTAGTCTCAATAAACCAAAATTGGGACATGGATACCACAGTACATACGCCAGTACGCTTTTAAATGCAATTGATTTTTCCACACTTCAACATAACTTTTATTGGAAAAGGTTAGGGTATTCTTCAAAATATGATTTTGAAACTAAAAACGTTTCATTTGAAGGTAATGTGTCGGACTCTGCGAGGACAAAATCAATAGCAGATTTCAACAATTCATTTAATAACTACAACCTCAATTGGCATTCGGATTTAATTATCTTTCCATTATTGCCTTATAAAGAAAACAGAACATTTAAAATCAATTTCTACGACCCGGGTTTTGGACAACCTCGGGATGTATTTTATACTGTAACAGGCATTGAAACTTTGCTGAGTTCAGCAGGGGAAAAGGTAAATTGTTGGACACTTGAACACAAATTAACCGGTGGGGCTGTTGGCTATCAAAAATTTTGGATTTCAAACAAGACAAATGAAGTTATAAAAGAAGAAGACTTGTTTAATGGACGGTATAGATACAAAATCAAACTAATTGTTTCAGAAAAAAATTAGGACTGCTACGAATGCACAACATTGGGCTTAGCGTTGGGGCTGACGTTATTAACTTCGGCTGTAGTTCGCTATCAGCAGCGGTTTTGGATGACGAACAAATCCAAGTATTAGTTCTTATCTTCAACTTTAAAGCAAAATCTGCTGTAGTTCAAGGCAGGAATGAATAAAACCCTCCAACTGCACAATACCCAAATGTTAGCGGCAAGCAATGCGGATATTCCTTAATTCAAATTTCATGAAATTTTATAGAAGTAGGTTTTATTTATTTTGTATCCTAACGATTTGCATTTGGAACGAAGTTTATTCGCAAACAAAGGACCTTACTTTACAAGAAGATAAGTTTGTAAATTCATACTCCAAGCTTTATAACTTAGACCGAGGCAACGACAGTATTGCGTATTATTCAGAAAGATTTGGCAAAGCGTTTACCAGTTTTATAAAAGCCAATCCTTCAACATTAACTTATGCTTTTAAAAAACTAACGGAGCGTCATTATTGCCAAGTAACAACTTCATACGATGGAAATTTCAGGGTTTATAGTTGGGACACACAAACAGGCGGAACAATGCACTATTTTAATCAGATCTATCAATATAGGACCAATGAAAAAGTATTCATAAAAATCCCCAATTATGGAAAAGATGATGCAGGCGTTTTTTGTTCTAAAATTTACGCTGTTACTATAAAAAATAAGGTATATTATTTGGCAATCTCCAATGGTATTTATTCTTCAAAAAATGCTTCACAATCCATATCAGTTTTTACCATTGACAACAATAAATTGGTTGACACGGTAAAGTTATTCAGAACAAAAACAAAACTTTTGAATAGTATTGATGTAAATTTTGACTTCTTTAACGTGGTTGACAGGCCTGAGCGGCTATTGGAACTGATTACATACGACGACAAGCATAAGATTATTTACATCTCGGTAGTAAACAATAAGGGACAAGTGACAGCAAAGAAAATCCTGTACCAATTAAAAGGCAGCTACTTTGAGTTTATTGGAATTGAAACAGCTCAACGAAAATGACTCTGCCTGCTACTCATAACAAACTTGTTTAAATTTCATTCAATCTATTCTCAATACTTCTTTTACCCTATAAAAAACACTAAAATCCTATGCTGCTTTTATCTAAACAAAATATAAACACAAATTTTATGGGCATAAAAGAAGCATTGTAAATTTTTCAAAATGAAATTTAAACAGCCCCAAAAGTTTTGGCAAAAAACTGGTGGATTTAATACAGCATCAACGAGGGCTGTACATTAAAAATTTGGGTTGAATATTATTTTTCAGCACCAGTTTATTCGGAAGAATTAAATTTAGTTTTTACCTTTAGTTTTAAATCAATTTTAGCTTCAGTTTTAAGCCCGCGTTTTCAGAATATCCCAATACCGGCAAACCCTAAATGGCGGCAACAACCTGTAGATGCTTTGTAAAATTGAAACACGAAACTACTATCAGACAAAACTAAATGACAGAAAGAACATTTAATATCAATTTGCTCAGGATAACTGCTCTGGTAATTGTGGCAATAGGTGCAATTGGGTCATTGTATTTTATGTTTAACGCAAGCCGCAATCAAAAATCTATTCTTTTAATTGCTCTTTTTACAGTTTGGGTCCTTTCTCCTTTTATAGGTTTTTTCCTTACGATGAAAATTTCTAACCGTTGGACAACTGCTGCCCGTACATCACTTTACTGGTTGATGATCATTCTTACAATTGGTTCATTGATTGCTTACGGCGGTGCATTTAACACACCGCAAACAAAAAACGCTTTTAGATTTCTTGTCGTTCCGTTTTTATTATGGCTGATTTTAATAATAGCTTTTTTGATAACACGAAGATTCTCAAGCAAGAACAATACTAATTCATTAAACCCGAAACACTAATTTGTAACAAAATGAGAAAAGAAAAAACAACACTGACAGGACTTCTATTTTGGACGGTTATTGCAGGCAACATTATTTTTGTTTTATGGATTACAGTAAATGGCATCAAGGAAGGATTTCAGGGTACTATGCCCGAAAAAGCTTCTTATGTTGGGTTAATGGGCCTTTTAACCATCAATTGCCTACTTTTAATTCAGAAAAGGAAGCAGCAAACAACGGCACAATCGTAGTATCTGATAAGAAAAACAATCGAAAATAATTATGCCGGAATTACCAGACCTTGAAGTAATCAGCAAGAACCTTGACCATCTTTTTGCCGCCAAAAAAGTTAGTGAAATAAATATTTACAAAGATAAAAAGCTTAATGCCCCGCTTGAAGATTTTAAAAGGGACATTGAAAATCAAAAACTGGAAAGTATCAAACGTAATGGAAAAGAACTTCTTCTGGAATTTGCCAACAAAGTGCGGTTAGGCATACATTTGATGCTTAACGGAGAAATACATTTATTGAATGAGCAAGATGTAAAACACCAGGTATTTGAAATCGTATTTGATGACTCATCAGGCTTTTCTGTCACTGATTATATGGCACAAGCCAAACCAATTTTAAACCCGGTTGAAAGTAAAGTTCCTGATGCCTTAAATAAAGATTTTAACTTGGATTATTTAAAACCCATTCTGTCTAAATCTTCAAAATCAAACATAAAAAAAATATTGACAGACCAGGAAATAGTTAGAGGGATTGGCAATGCATACATTGATGAAATTCTTTGGGATGCACGGATTTCGCCACTGTCAATTGCTTCCAAAATTCCGGAAGAAAGCATAAAAAAAATTATTAAGTCGACAAAAGCGGTGTTACTTGATGCAATTGTCGAAATCAGAAAAATAGGCCCTGAAACTATTTCTGGTGAAATAAGGAGTTTCTTAAAAGTCCATACTGCCAATAGTAAAACACCTACTGGTTATACAATAAACGTTATACAGTTAAATGGCAAAAAAACTTATTTTACCGACGAACAAAAACTTTATGAATAATTCAAAAAGTAAGATTTGTACTATCTTATTACCTACGTAAATTTAACAAGCTTTAGTAATTCAATTAAGAATTTCCGTTCCCTAAATCCTGCAACCATTACCTGAAATAATTACAAATGATAAGCCTCCTGAGGACAAATTCCGAAAATCAAGATTTCATCGAACTTGTGAAACAGCTTGATATTGGCTTAGCTGAAAGAAACGGAGAAAAGCATTCCTTTTATGCACAATTTAACAAGATTGACCGGATTAAATATGTTGTAATTGCTTACGATGATGAAAAACCTATAGGATGTGGAGCGTTAAAAGAATACGGGCCAGATACCATGGAAGTAAAACGGATGTTTGTTTCGCCGGAAAGCAGGGGGAAAGGAATAGCCACGCAAATATTAACCGCATTGGAAAACTGGGCGGCCGAATTATCCTGTGAAAAAATCATTCTGGAAACCGGAAAAAAACAACCGGAAGCAATCGAACTTTATAAAAAGAACAGATACAAAACAATCCCAAATTACGGGCAATATAAAGGAGTGGAAAATAGTGTTTGCTTTGAAAAAGAAATCAGATAAAATAGTGGAGGCGCTAAAATCAAAAAAGTAAAATTTTAGATGCTCTGTTTAAATTTGGTCCTGCTACTTTTCCATGCTTCTTTTATCCTATAAAAATTTAGTTTTATGAATTTTTATAGGATTCCCGCTGGAAATAGCAGTTTTCAACCTTCCTGCTTAAAAAGCCTTTAATTCTTTTGAAAACAATTTGTTGAAAAATTATATACTTAAAACTTAATATTTACAACCTAACTTAGTCAACAAATACCTGTTTAATCAGTATTCATAAACACATCATGTGTTTAACTGTTAATGAAAAAAATATGAATATGAAAAAAAACAGTTTAGGGTCGTCCGGAATCGAGGTTCCTCCTTTTGCTTTTGGCGGAAACGTTTTCGGCTGGACAATTGATGAAAATACTTCCTTCCAGCTATTGGATGCGCTTATCGACGCCGACTTAAATTTTATTGATACGGCAGATGTTTATTCCAAATGGGCCCACGGAAACCAGGGCGGCGAATCAGAAACGATTATCGGCAACTGGCTGAAAAAAACAGGCAGCCGTGATAAAGTTGTAATAGCCACCAAAGTAGGTATGGAAATGGCGCATGATAAAAAAGGACTCTCTAAAACCTGGATCAAACAAGCTGCGGAAGATTCCCTGCGTCGTTTGCAAACAGATTATATTGATTTGTATCAGTCGCATACGGATGATGCGGATACAGCGATGGAAGAAACCCTTGCAGCTTATCAGGAATTGGTAACTGAGGGGAAAGTACGTGCAATTGGTACTTCCAACATGAGTGCACAGCGTACCCTGGTGGCGCTAAAAACAAGTAAAGAACATGGTTTTCCATCTTACCAAACGGTGCAGCCTTTATATAATTTATACGACCGCGAGGATTATGAAAAAGAGCTAGAGCCGTTGTGCCAGGAACATCATCTCGGCGTAATCAGCTATTCTTCTTTGGCCAGCGGATTTTTAACCGGGAAATACCGATCGGAAGTGGACTTGTCCAAAAGTAAACGCGGGCACGGCATCAGCAAATACCTAAACGACCGCGGTTTCAAAATTCTAAAAATACTGGACGAGGTTTCGCAGGAATTGAACACAACACCTGCTGCCGTAGCTCTGGCCTGGTTGATGAACCGGCCGGGCATCACTGCGCCGATTGCTAGTGCAACCAGTATTGAACAATTAAACGAAATTATTAAAGCGACAGAACTGCAGTTAAATGCAGAAGCTATCCATCAATTGAACGAAGCCAGCGCATGGGAATAATTTTTCTGCCATAAAAAAAGCTGCTCCGAAACGGGCAGCTTTTTTTTTGAATTAAGCAGGTGCTTCTTAATGTTTGTACCAACCGTTATGGTTGCCATGATCATGGTGTTCGTCTCGTCCGCCTCTGTAATAACCATTATCATAGTTTTGGCCCCGGTGTTCGTAATGTTCGTGATCATGGTCTCTTTCATAACTACGTCCATAATTTTGATCCCTCACATCATAACGTCCGGCAAATTGCTGATCGCGAAACCGTTCCCTATAATAATCATTCCGCAAATACGGCCTTGGTTCGTTTATAACATAATGGCGCATGTGGTCATAATCATCATCACGGTATCTTCCTACTAAACGCGGACCGGAAACCCAGCGGCCATCATTCTCATAATAATAAACGTGCTCTGGCACAGAGTAATAAGCATCGGCATCCGGCAGGTAATAATAATTATCTTCAACAGGTGCAGGCTCAACATAAACGGGCCTTGGGCCTAAGTTTACATTTAAATGAACGCCAATTTGTGCTTTTGCAGATTGGATACTTAAACTTACAGCTACAAAGGCAGATAAAAAAAATAACTTTTTCATTTTAATAGGTTGATTTACACATCTCAGACTAAAGTAAAAGATGGAAGTTTAAAGCAGTTGAATTTGTAAGGTTTAAGTAGATAAAAGAAGTATCTTTAATGCTTCTTTTATCACCTAAAAATCAATAAGCTTTTGATAAACCTGTGAGGTGATAAAGCCTTGGTAAAAAGTTTTTCCCTCTTTTAAAATATAGTTTTGTTTGAAGAAGTACGGTTCCATTTTAACCAAATTTTTTGTTTCGACACTGCAGAGCCATCCGAAAAACCAATACATGGTTTGCAGCAGCATTTTTTGCCAAACATGATGATGATTGTTTTGAATTTGAAAATCGCACAACAACCACAAGCCGCCCGGTTTTAAACTTTGGCACAATTGTGTAAAAACAGTTTGAATACGTTCTTCAGAAAAATTATCGAACAAAAAAGGTGTCAGCACCACATCGTACTGCTGTTTTAGCTCACAGTCCTCAATGGCAGCATGTACAAAACATACTTCGTTTTGCAGGTAATTTCTCTCTTTTGATAAGCCGATCATCCTGCCCGAGATTTCTACATAAGTAATATTTAAGGTAGAAGCCTGTACACATGCAATTTCCTCTAAAACCCAGCCGGTCCCTCCGCCAACAATCAATACCCCATCTCCTGGTTTAATATGCCTAACTAAAAAACGTTGTGCTTCTACCAATGCTTTACCAAAAACCAGTTGTGCCAGTGCATCATAAAACCAGGCAGCGGCATCATAATTATTTGGCATATTTGCGGTTGTAGAATAAACTAATTTAGGTGATTATAAAGAACAATATTAAACAATAATGCTTCTTTTATCACCTAAAAATCATTGATATGTTTAGGTAAATGCCCGTAAATTTAAAAAACGACTTTTCCTGTTTACTTGTTCTGATCCTGGCTTTGGGCGTAAATTTTTTGGGTATTAATGTTCCTTTTTTTACAGATGACCCGGGTTTGTATGCTGCGCTGGCCAAAAACATGGTGTTGCGGGGAAATTATTGGGAATTGTTTTCTTACGGAAAAGACTGGCTGGACAAACCGCATTTTCCATTTTGGATGGCAGCCCTGAGTTTTAAATTGTTTGGCATTTATACCTGGAGTTACAAGTTGCCCGCCTTGCTGTCCTTTGTTTTATCAGCGGTTTATACTTACCTGTTCGCAAAAAAAAGCCACGGTCAAAAAACAGCTTTAATGGCCGTTCTAATCCTGGTATCTGCGCAGCAAATTTACATGTCAAATACGGATGTACGTGCAGAACCTTATTTAATGGCTTTGATCATCGGCAGCGTTTATCACTTTTATCAACTTGAAAAAAGGTTTAGTCGGAGAGACCTCATCCTTGGAAGTTTGTTTGCCGCTTGTGCCGTGATGACGAAAGGTGTTTTTGCCCTGATCCCGATTGGTGCAAGCGTGATTGGAGAACTGATTTTTAAAAATCGATATGCAGAAATATTTCGGTTAAAATGGCTGCTGGCCTTTATACTTACTGCTGTTTTTATCCTACCCGAAATTTACAGTTTGTATGTTCAGTTTGATAGCCGGCCTGGCAAAAACACTTTTCAAAATACGCACATTTCAGGCATCCGCTGGTTTTTGTGGGACAGCCAGTTCGGGCGTTTTATAAACAACGGACCCATTACCCGACAATCAGGAAGTATATTCTTTTTCGTCCATACTTTAACCTGGGCTTTTGCGCCCTGGTTTTTCATGCTGGTTTATGCTGTTTTTATCCACCTAAAAAAGATATTTAAAAAACAACCTTTGCCCGAATATTATACATTTTGTGGTGCCTTGAGCATGTGGCTGATCTTTTCGCTTTCCAGTTTCCAGCTACCGTTCTACACCAATATTATTTTCCCCTTTTTTGCTGTTTTTACCGCCGCTGCTTTTAGTAAAGCCCTTTCAAACAGAACATTTCGCTTTTTTAAATTTGTTCAATATTTACAAGTTGGTATCTTGTTGTTGGCTACTTTGATATTTAATTATTTCCTGAATTCGGAAAACCTGGTTTTGTTATTAACGGAAACCACAAGTCTTGGAATCCTGATTTTTTATCTTAATAAAAATACTTCCGGTTTTAAATTCCTGTTTTTGCTTTCCTGCAGCGCAACGCTTTTTGTAAACCTTTACCTCAACACAATTTTTTATCCCTTACTGGCAAACTATAAAGCCGACGTTCAGGCACCAAAATACATCAATCAGTATTTTCCAAACAAACCTGTTTATGTGATGGACAGCTTGAATAACGCTTTCCAATTTTACTGTAGGCAACCGGCGCAACTTTTATCAAAAGCTGATTTAGAAAATGGAACCTCTGCAAAAAAAATTATTTACACAGATGAAGCAACAGTAAAAAAATTACGGCAAAAACATCTGGTAGAAATTTTAAAGATGGCCGAAAATTATCCAAACGAAAATATTTTAAAGGATTTTATCTGGTATAAAAAACGGAAGGAAACTTTGGACCGGTATTTCATCATTCGTTATTAATGAAGTTGTTTAAAGTTATTTCTTTTTGTTTTTTACTTGGTACTTCTTTTATCGGGTAAAATATCAGGTCATCCCCCTTGCCCCCCTTCAAAAGGGGGAACCTGCAAACGCCGCCTTTCTAAACCCCCTGTTGTATGCTTTAGAAAGATAGGCGCTATATTTCCCCCTTTTGAAGGGGGTTAGGGGGATGAATAATTATACCGGCAAAAAGATTCCCTAAAAAAAAGATTAAACAACTTCAATATCACAAACTTTATTTGATTAGGCTTTGATTAAATTTATGTTTAAAAAACTATCATGCTTCTTTTATCCCTGTAAATTTCATGTCTGGTTTTTATTATATCGATACAAAAAGACTTAGAAGTTTAATGTTTTTTGCCCAGTAAAAGAAGCATCTCCTGTTCTTAAGGGATCTTTTTGATGCTCGTTGCGCCCGAATGTTCGTTGTTGATTTTGGTTGGGTTACCTTTGTATTCCACACTCGCAATGCCGCTCATGTTCACGCTCAATTCATTCAAAACATTGACACGGCAATGCGAGGCGCCACTGGTTTCAATCCGGTAATCGGCCACAACAAAATCAAAAGCGTTCAAATTACTGTTTCCGCTCATGGTTACGTTGTTTTGCGTAGCCTGGCCGGTCAGATTGATTTCGGAAGAACCGCTGGTAGCCGTAGTGACGTTAGCTGCGTTCAAATTTAAGTTTACTTTTGATGAGCCGGCCAGTTCCATATCAAAATCTTTAAGGGTCAGCTTTCCATCAGCACTTAAATCCACAGCTCCGGAAGATTTTACTGCACGAAAATCGGGATTGGTAACATAAACGATCATTGGGCTGGCATTGCAAACGTTTCTTTTGGTACTGATTTTCAGTTCGTCGCCGTTCACTTCTGTTTCAATCCGTTTCAGCAGGTTATCATCTGCGGTAACTTTTACAGCCGCTTCGCCTTGTTTCAGTATTAATTTATATGACCCGGAAACATTGATTTTGGTAAAAGTTGCCACTTTCCGGTCTTCGGAAACTATTTTCCCGGAACCTCTTTCACAGGAATTGTTGCAGGACAACAAGCCTGAAAAAACTAAACCAAAAAGAAACAGCATAAGTAAAGAAGGCTTTTTCATTGTATTTTTTTTAAGTTGACCGAGTACAGACACCAATTTTGTGCTGCTAAAAGAAGCATTGTTTTCAGCAGGATTTTCTGTTTTAAAGATAATATTTTTCCCCGTTTGATTTTATTTTTCCTGCATCCAGCAAACGCCGGATGGTTTCCAGTTTTTCTTTTTCGTGCCCGGTTTTCACGGACCGTACCAAATCTTCCACCGAATTGTTTTGTACTGATAGTAACCCGACTACTTCCTGCGTGATGCGGTCGAATATTTCCAGTCCTTTTTCACGCCTTTTATTCTCTAAACAAACATCGCACCGCCCGCAATTGGGTGCATCCGGTTCGTCCAGGTAAGCCAGTAACATCCTGCTGCGGCATTGCCTGCTTTCGGCATAAGTAAAAACGGCTTCCATTTTTTGACGGAAAACCTGCTTCCGCTCCTCCAAAAATTTCCGGTCGATAATAACATGCAAGTCATCCTGCCGCGGCCTTGTAAAAGTAACCTGCGGTTGGTCTGTTTGCGGAAGATAACTTAAAATGCCCTGCTCTTCCAATATTTTTAACTGCGCGATCACCTGCTGCACGCTCAGGTTGATACGCCTTGCAATATCGAGTTCGCGGATTCGGACATAGTTTTCAAAAGAACCGCCGTAAGTGCGCAACATGGTTTTGATAAAATGATCAAAACCTGCATTTTCTATTTGGAAACGGTACAGATCTTCATTCCCGATCTCAAAACGAAAACGGGATGGCAAAAAAACACTTTCGGTAAAAGCGAGATAATCATTTCGTTCCAAAAACTTCAAAGCATTTAAGGTTTTAACCGGAACAAGCTTAAACTTTGTACAAAAATCGGCAATATCCAGATCAAAACTTAATCCCTCCCCTGCGCCATAAGCCAATTGTGTGTGATTGCCGAGGTAATGGTAAGTTTTTTTGATCTCTTCTACCGAAGGAAAACTCAGTTCAAACTTTTTTTCCAGGTGTAACCGGTCGCTTTTGGTATAAAGCAGCACGGCAAAAGCTTTTTGTCCGTCGCGCCCTGCCCTGCCCGCTTCCTGATAATAGGCTTCCAGACTTTCGGGCACATCTTTGTGGACCACAAAACGGACATCCGGCTTATCAATGCCCATACCGAAAGCGTTGGTGGCCACAATTACCCGCACCTCGTTATCTTTCCAGTTTTCCTGTTTAACGGAACGTTCTTCGGCTGCTAATCCGGCATGGTAATAATCTGCAGAAATTTGATGTTGATTTAAATACTTTGCAATTTCAAACGTTTCGCGCCGGCTTCTTACATAAATAATCCCGCTGCCTTTTACGGCGTGGATTACATCGAGCATTTTGCGCAGCTTGTTTTCATCTCCCTGAACCACGTAACTTAAATTTTGCCTTTCGAAACTTTGCTGAAAAACATTGTTCTTTTTAAACAACAATTTCTGCTGAATATCTTCCCGTACTTGTGCCGTTGCGGTGGCTGTTAAAGCCAGCACCGGAACGTTTGGATGAAGCTGCCGCAAACCAGCCAGGTGCAAATAAGAAGGACGAAAATCGTAACCCCATTGTGAAATGCAATGGGCTTCGTCAACGGCAAACAGGTTTATGTTCATGTACCGGATGCGTTCCTGCACCAGTTCAGACAACAATCTTTCGGGCGAGAGGTACAGGAACTTGATGTTGCCGTAAACACAGTTATCTAAAGCAATATCTACTTCGCGCCTGCCCATGCCCGAAACAATGCTGATCGCTTCAATCCCTTTTGCCACAAGGTTTTCCACCTGGTCTTTCATTAAGGCAATCAGCGGGGAAACCACGATGCAAATACCATCCTTGGCCAGTGCCGGAACCTGGAAACAAACCGACTTACCGCCGCCGGTGGGCAGCAGCGCCAGCGTATCGTAACCTAATAAAACAGACTGGATTATTTCTTCCTGCATCGGCCGGAAAGCTTCGTGCTTCCAGTAATGCCAAAGGATTTGTTGTGTAGTCATGCAAAAGTTCTGTTTCAAAGTTATCAAAACTGGGGCATATTTTTAAATTTGCCGGACGCTTCTTTTATGCCGGTAAAAACAGTATTGGCTTAAATAAGCTTTTTAACATCTCACTTAACTACATTAAAATGAAACTCCTTTTTACCCAACAATCCGTCCGGCCCTACCCCTTCAATAATCCCCATAAAACTGCTGTTAATATCAGAGCAGAAGAGTTCTACGGAAGCTTCTCCATTTTTGTCAGTAATTACATCGGGCGCCCATAGTAATGTGTTCCGGTAATCCGGAAGCGGATCTGAATCTTTATCATAATTGGGCTGATAAAACTCCCGCTGTTCGTAATAACCTTTGATCCTGGTAAGCTTGAACTTTTTTTAATAACTCCTCTTCTGTAAATTTTGGATAGTGATAGACAACCTGCTTTGAATTAGTTACATCAAAAGAAAAAGGGTAAGAATGTGGTGGGTTAGGACCGTTCCAGGTGATGTAGGTTTTCCCTTCCACCGGCCTTGTGCCAGAGGAACCTACCGGGACATTGAGCCAACTGCTGTTAGGAGCTACGAAATCAGTATTTCCTTCAAACTTAGCCAGACTGTCTAAATGGCCCATATACTTGTCCCGGAAAACGTTCTGCTTTCTTACTACAATTTTTACCTCGTTCATGTTGATAGTGCCCATACCTATTCTATTGGAAGGTAAGTCCTCTTTCTTTTCTGCTGTTGCCGTGCCCTCAACAGGATAGTCGAACTGTAAGTTTTTACTTATTTTCCCTACCTCCTTAAACTGATCTTCGACCGATACCGTGTAGCAACTCCAGATATTGTTAATTCAAGATTGGTGGCCAATCACGAGGTCATGCTTGCATTTAGATCTCCTGACTTCCCGCAAGGTTCTTACCAAGCCTATGGAAGCAAAAATTATCAATTTCAAAGCGTGCCGCCGCCTAATGCTGCGCTGCCGACGAGCGTACCTCCAGTCGCTGGAGCAGTTCCACTATATGATTTTACATTCGCCAATGGTAAACACAACTATTTGACAACTCCGCCAGCAGTATTTAGTGGAGCTTCTATTTTGGGTTATTTATTTAATTCACAACAGGCAGGGACAGTAGCGTTGCATAAGTATACCCACACATCGAATGGCGATGTATATCTGACAAAAAATCAAAGCTCATATGCGAGTTATACTTATAACGGAATTGTTGGGTATGTTTATTCATCCCAAATCTTAAATACAGAACCAATTTATCAGCACCTCACTACATCTTATATTCATCGTTATCAAAATCAACCTGGTATAATTGCTGCTAATGATGACTTTGAGGGTGTGCAATTCTATATGTTGCAAAGCATTCAGGTAACCACAAATCCTGTTCCAATTGAGGGTTTGTTAGAACTTTATCAATATTACGGTGGTACCTATAAAGATCATTTTTACACGACAAAGAAGCAGGCCTACGCTGGCTACACCTATGAGAGGGTTTTAGGATATATTCATCAAACTCAAGTTTATGGGACAGTGCCGCTTTATAGATATTATAACGATATCGTCAACGACCATTTTTACACCGTAGTTCAACAGAATTACACGGGTTATCATTATGAAGGAATTACAGGTTACGTCTACACTAATCCCAATGCGTCTACGCCTGTAAGTTTAGCAGCAGCATATAGGTACTACAGTGGGCCGGACAAGGATCATTATTACGACATAACAGGCTCAACACCAACAGGTTACACCTATGAGGGTGTTGAGTTTTACCTGGGCTATTTTCCGTATTAAGAATCTTAGCATCTCTCTAGGGTCTAAATGTTATTTCGTAATTAGAGACAGTCAGGCCAATTAATAACTAGGGTGCATACACTTAGGGGTAGTTTTTGCATCCTAGTTTTTTAAAAATTATTAAAACACCTCAAGCTCACAAATAAAAAATCATAAATTTTATTTAGGTGGGTTTGCTTATCCTAATAACCCTATATTCTTTTATCACTATATTCGCGAAACATCAGGTAAAATAAATTCCTAGGATCGATGCATGAGTTAATGACCGGTCGCTAACTTCTAAATATTAATATGAGTTGTAAAATATGTAAATCTGCTACTCCGAACGTATATACGTTGGAGGAACAAATGTTCGGTTTCAAAGGCGCTTTCAAATATATTGAGTGCTCTCTGTGCGGCTGTTTACAAATTAATGAGGTTCCTGAGGATTTGGAAAAATATTATCCTCCCTACTACTACGCTTATAATCCAGAAACCCCAACGCTTAAAAGGCTTCCGTTCTTCAAACGGCTTTTCGCTGGAACGCGGATAAAGAAAAAATACAAAAATGGCACGAAGCTATTCCGCTATCTAAAGGAAATAAATGCCAGTGTAAATGATAGAATTCTGGATCTTGGATGTGGCAATGGATTATTAATTTGCGAATTATTTAATCAAGGATTCGAGAATGTTGAGGGAGTTGATATGTTCCTCCCTAATGAAGTTAATTATGGTTTCGGAGTTAATGTCCACAAAAAAGAAGTCGCTGAATTGCCCCATAACTCCTATGATTTAGTAATGATGCATCATGTACTTGAACATATGCCAGAACAACAAAAGGCATTGCTCGATGTCTATAGAGTTCTCAAAGACAAAGGTTGCCTCATGATTAGAATCCCTGTTATTGGAGAGGCCTGGGAAAAGTACCGCGAAAATTGGGTGCAGTTAGACGCACCAAGACATCTTTTTTTACATACTGTACAAAGCTTGAACATTTTGGCAGAACAAACAGGATTCGAAGTTAGAAAAACATTTTTCGACTCTTCAAGCTTTCAGTTTTTAGGTAGCGAGTTATATGAACGTGGAATACCGTTATTTTCAAAGGAAGATAATTACAATGTGTATTCATTTGACAAGTTATTTTCTACCGAAGAGATCCAGGATTTTGAAAGTCGTGCGCAAGAATTAAACAAGGCTCATAGAGGTGATTCTGCCGTTTTCTATCTGTATAAATCCAACAGCAAAAAGAAAAAGTAATTATTGTGTCCAGGAAGGGAGCTGGCTAAAAATAAAAAACACTATGGTGCTTACCTATATTTTGAGGTAGTTGGCTTTTGGTGATCATGGTTGATTGCTTCATAATATAGGGGGCTATCTGCTTAATCCCCTTTTCCGGGTCTGTTCCTGCTCATTTTTGTGCGAAAACATTTCTTTCAATTGCTCCTGCCTTTTATATTCATACTCTCTGTTTTCAAATTTTGAAGTAAGAGTAAGAGTAAGATTTCGGTTTTCCATTCCACGTGTTAGTGTAAAAGGAATGGGCTGAATACGCGGACAAAAGATAATCACCTTCCGGTAAAGAATTATTAAGAAAGATGTGCCCGCTCACCACGCCATTCTTTACAGGATATTTTTCTTCCCAAACGACGCTGTCTTTAGCTGTTTTTACAAGCCGTACGTAGAGTGTTTTATCAAGCCCGAAAAGGTTATGATATTGCGCATCCAGCAGATAGGCTTTAAACCAGATATCTTCCGTAGACTCGTAGATATCTTTACTGGTTCTTAGATAAACTGATGCACGGGACAAACTGTCTGTATAAGCGTTTAACCGCCCGGCAAGCTGGTCCATGAATGCTTGATTCTGTGAAAATGCCCGCATCGCACCAGTTAAAAACAACAATAGCAAAAAACACTTTACATGTAATTTCTTCATCTCACTCATTTTTAAAGTTGTTACTTAAATTAATCAAAAATTTGTCCAATCGTCGATACTTCTTTTATGCCGGTAAAAACAGTATCGGCTTAAATTTATTAATAGGTAATGAAATCTTCACTTATATCAATTTCCCACGAACGTTTAGTTCAGTTAAAACAAATTGAGCGCGGGCACGAACAATTTACAAACGACCAGCAAACCCGTTATTTTATTTACGAGATTGACGATAACCACTGGCAGGACGTAAACCCGGAAGGGGAAACAGAATACGGCCTGCAATCCATTAAACAAGAACGGGCACGTTTACCGGTTGGGATTTTAACCATTGATGATAAAAAGGAAGTTTTTTCTTTTGAGGGGGACTTAACTATTAGCAAAGAAGACCAAAGTTTGCTTTTTCAATCCGTCAAAAATGTTTAAGGGCATCTCTGAAAACGCTCCTTTTCCTCTCCATTGGAGAGGAATTAAAGGTGAGGCCAAACAAATAATACGGGTTTTTAGAGATGCCCTTAAATTATTACGGTATCTTTTAAAGCCTGCAATAACATTGGCTCTACTTTAACTTTTGCAACACATTCCCCTTACTGTAACCCGCATAACTACCAGTTTTTTACAGCTTTAACCATCCGGTCTTTTCCCCGAAAATCTTTTTTTAGTTCGATTGGAGAAAAGCCCTTTTCCTGCAAAAGCTTTACGGTTTCCTGTCCGAAATTTTCATTGACCTCCAAAAACAGCAAACCATTTTTTTCGAGCATCAAAGAAGCAAAGTTGGCAATGGCACGATAAAACAGCAGCGGATCTGTTTCGGGCACGAACAAAGCCAGGTGCGGTTCAAAATCCAGGACGTTGGCCTGCATCGGTTTTTTTTCCGATGGCGTAACGTAAGGCGGATTGCTAACGATGATGGAATATTGCCGTGCTTCTTTTATCGGGTAAAAATTGAGCATATCCTGCTGAAAAAAACCCACTTCAACCTGATTTAACAACGCATTTCTCCGTGCCGTTTGCAAAGCCTCTGCAGAAATATCCAAAGCAAAAACTGCTGCTTCCGGCCAGTTTTTTTTAATGGCGATTGGGATACAACCACTCCCGGTGCCAATATCTAATATGGTTTTTTCGGTGGCCGGTTGCCGGTGGACAGTTACCAGTTGCCGGTTGCCGGTTGCCAGTTCCGCGTTCCCCGTTCCGCCTTCCGCGTTCTCCGCTACTTCTTTCCTCCTTTCCTCCTTTCCTCCTTTCCCCTTTCCCCCTTTCCCCGTTCCCCGTTCCTCCTTTCCCCGTTCGCCTTTCCCCTTTTCCCCTTCCCCTTTCAATCCCTCGCCTTCCGCCCGCTCTCCACTCCTCTCATCACCGCTCGTATTTCCTTTCAACTCCAAAACCCAGCTTACCAATTCTTCTGTTTCGGGGCGGGGAATTAAAACAGATGGATCAACTTCAAACCTCAACCCAAAAAATTCTGTCTCGCCCAAAGCATATTGTACAGGCATACCGTTTTGCAGTTTTTTTACCGATAAAAGAAGCATTTCAATTTGGTCTTCCGTCAGTTCTTTTTCGGGGAAAGCATGCAGTTGCGTTCGGGAAAGCCGGGTGACGAAGTGCAGCACCAGGAATAAAATTTCGGGCAGTTCATCGGCAGTAAAAGCGCTTTTGAGATTTTCTTTCAGCCAAACGCGTACTTCACCAACAGTTTTCATGAGGCAAAGAACGGAAAAAGCTACTTTTGCAGCATGAACGATCAGGAAAAATACATGCGCCGTTGTTTGGAACTGGCTGCTGTGGGCGCTGGTTTTGTTAGTCCGAACCCGATGGTTGGTGCCGTGATCGTTCATCAGGATAAAATTATCGGCGAAGGTTACCACCAGCAATACGGACAGCCGCACGCAGAAGTAAACGCTGTAAATTCAGTTTTGGAACGTTATTCCAATTCAGAAGAACTACTAAAAGAAGCCACCATTTATGTTTCCTTAGAACCATGTGCACATTTTGGCAAAACGCCGCCCTGTGCTGATCTCATCATCAAACATCAAATTTCAAAAGTGGTGGTTGGCTGCCGCGACCCTTTTGTTCAGGTAGATGGAAAAGGAATTGAAAAACTGCGCCATGCCGGAATTGAAGTGGTAGAAAATGTGCTGGAAGCAGAATGCTTAGAATTGAACAAGCGTTTTTTTACACGGGTTTTAAAGCAGCGGCCGTATATCATTTTGAAATGGGCGCAAACCCAGGATCTTTTTTTTGCCCCGGCGGATGGCAGCCAGAAATGGATCTCGGGTCCGCTTGCCAAAAAATTAGTGCACCGGTGGCGGAGTGAAGAAGATGCGGTTTTGGTAGGGAAAAATACGGCAGCAGCAGATAACCCGCAGTTGAACAACCGTTATTGGCCGCAGGCAAAACAACCAAAACGTGTGGTGATTGACCAGCGGCTGGAACTTCGCCCTGATTTGCATTTGTTCGATCAATCTACCGAAACCTATATTTTTAACGAGGTAAAAACAGCATTGGAGGGAAAGTTAAAATACATTGGCCTGGAACATTTCGAGCTGTTTTTACCGCAATATATTTTGTTCCAGCTGTATTTGCAGGACGTGCAATCGTTGATGATTGAAGGCGGAGCCAAAACTTTACAGCTTTTTATTGATGCAGGGTTGTGGGACGAAGCAAGGATTTTCACCAGTAAAACCCGCTGGGGAAAAGGCATCAAAGCACCGGAAATTGATGGTGAAGTTGTTGAAAATGTACTTGTAGGGGATGATTTGCTAACGGTTATCCGTTCATCCGGCAGTTAAGGGTTTTGCTGAACGAATCAGGATACTGTTTTTATCGTACTAAAATCAACCTGCCACTTCTGCTTCGGGCGCGTCGCCTTTTCTTTCCAGGATTTCTTCTTTAGAAGTGTTTTCTTCCGTATCGTCCCCAAGCAAAATTCCCCATGGCTTCATGGATTCAATGCGGTCAAAAATAATTTTGCTCATGGCAATGATCGGGATAGATAAAAACATGCCTGGAATCCCCCAAAGCATTTCACCGGTTATTACACCTAAAATGGTAATTAGTGCATTGATCCTTACTTTAGAACCAACTATTAAGGGCAATAAAAGGTTACTGTCTATAATGTGCATGGCCACAATGGTAATGGCCACAAGCAATACTTTACCAAGTGCAGCGGTACTAAATGTAATAAGAACGCTTAACAAAAGGGCCGTAAAAATACCTATGTATGGAATAATGTTGAACAAGCCGGTGATCAAACCCAATAATAAAGCGTATTTGATACCGCCAATAAAAAAAACGGTACAAACCACTCCGGCCACGATACTCATTTCTAAAAAAATACCGGTAATGTATTTGCGGATAATGAATTGGATACGTTTAACAATATCATAAACCACTTCAGAATTCTCCTTCTTAAAAGCAGCAACCAAAAAACGCAGCAGCAGCCTGCGGTAAACCAGCAGGAAAAAGGTATCGATCAGCATAAAAATCAGAAACAACAGGACCGAGGATAACGAAAGTACTGTTGTACCAATAGCTGCCGTGCTATCGGACAAGATTTTTTTTGTGGCCGAGTTTACATAACTCATTTGTTTATCTGCGTTGATGTTGAACCGGTCTGCAATCCAATCCTGGAAGTTGCCAAAAGAGTTGATCACCTGGTTACGCAATTGCGGCCAGTCTTTGGCCAAATTGCTGATTTGTGATCCGATAAAGTACAATATCAGCCCGATAGTAGCCACCATCAGCAAAACAGAAATACCGCAGGCAGCGCTTCGGGGCAACCGCACCCTGTTCTCAAAAAATTGAGCCAGCGGCAACAACAAAATTGAAAACAATAAGGAGAACATTAAGGGCGAAAGTATTTCTTTGCCGTTAATAACTAAATATCCCAATGCAATCATGCTGATCAGCACCATTGCAAGTTTGGTATAAAAAGGAGTTGTAGTTTTTAAAGCCATAGCAAACAGATAAAATGTAGATTTTTAAAATCTCAAAACTAACTGCTAAAACCAACTAATGTTTACTAAAACCGTATTTAGTTTTCTTATCCGTTTAAGAATCTTAGAGCTATGTTGCTGAATCAGCTTGTTTTGAAACAAAAAAGAAGCACACATTCCTGTATACTTCTTTTACCGGTATAATTTTGAGGGGGATTTCTCCTGTAAATATAAAACCATCCCCCTAACCCCCTTCAAAAGGGGGAAGTATGGCGTCTATCTTTCCAAAACGATATAAATTGGGTTTAGAAAGGGCCGTATGCAGGTTCCCCCTTTTGAAGGGGGCAAGGGGGATGACCTGATATTTAGCCGATAAAAGAAGCATTAAAAAAACAGCAAGAAATAAGTTTAAACAACTTCTTTGTTATACTTCTTTTACCGGTGTAATTTTGTTAAAAAATTTTACTTCTGCATCACCATCACACCATTCATCATCAGTGTACTTCCACCACCAGCTACGATGTTATATACTTTTTGTACACAACCGGCTTTTTCCGTTTTATCTAAAATCGTATAAGTTTCGTAAGCTTTCTTGGCCTGGTTATAACATAAAACCTGTTCGCCAATCGCTGTTTCGCCAATCTTTTTTGCACCGCTTTTTGTCGTCATCGGATGGTTCGGCGTTGCTTCCAAAACTTTAGCTGAAAGGTGTATGCTGTTTTTATCGGTACTTTTTTCTTCCGCAGCAATCAAAACCAAACGTGTTAAAGCATAATTTTTTGCTTCATGTACGGCTAATTCCTTAACCTTTACTACCGAGGTTTGCTTTGTTTTTGGGTCAATGGATAAAACTTCATCGCCGGGTTTTACAGCAGCCAGCATTTTCTGTGTTCCGTTTGCCATTGTCACCAGATCGGTTCCCGGAAAGCAAATATCACTGCCGTAAGTCCCGCTTTCTTCTTTCATGTTTTTTCCGCCGTTGATGTTCTTATAAACCTGATAGGAAAACTCACGCGAAAGTACGTACGACAGTTTCAGCACAAAGTTCTTTTCTTCTTTGTCGATGCTGTGGATGTCTTCAAAATAACGTTCCCAAACTTTCCCGTCGGCCGTTTGGTTAGGCAGCAAAGCCTGGTAACGCTTGCCCTTTTCGTTGGTGTAGAAGATCATCAATCCCAATTGCTGCATGCCTTCTTTCGCCATCAAATTGTACAGGTCCATGCGCTTTTTTAGACCGTCATCGCCGGTAATAAAATAAGGTTTCGGGCGATAACGGTCTAAAATATAAGCGTTTTCAAACTTCAGGTAAGTATCCTGATCCGGATCTTTCAACGTAAAAGTTTTGGCTTTGGTGTACTCGTCCATTGTGATTGGGCGCGGATTTACGGCCTGTGAAAAAGACTGGTAAAAGAAGCATATCGCTCCTGCTAAAAAAAATAATCTACGCATATTAAATTAAAAATATCAGGACAGTTGTTTAAAAGCATCTGCAAAAGTCTGCATTTCATCCATTCGGCCAATGCTTACACGGCACCAGTCTTTGTTGTTGAATTTCCAGAAACGCACGCCAACGCTTCTTTTCATCATTTCGGCGGCAAACTTTTGCCCGTCCATTTTAAGCGGGAACATTACGAAATTGGTGGAAGAAGGAATATAATCATAGCCTTCCTTCTTTAAAACTTCATATAAATATTTTTTTGAAGCTAAAGTTTTTGCCAAAGCATCATCCAAAAACTCGCGGTCCTGATAGCTGGCAATAGCAGCCTGAAGCGTAGTAGCCGAAATCGACATGGAGCCTTGTGTATATTTGGAAAGTGTTTTCAGCATTTCAGGCTGTGCTACCATGTAGCCGATACGCAAACCGGCAAAACCGTAAAGCTTGGATAAAGTACGTGCAACCATAACGTTCTGGCCTTTTTTTACGGCATCCATCATGGTTACCGTTTGCGGGTTTGGCAGGTAATCAATGTAAGCTTCGTCAATTAGAACAGGCACTTTTTTAGAAACACGTTCGCAAAAAGCTTTCAGTTTCTGCGTATCTACAACGGTTGCGGTTGGGTTATTCGGGTTACAAACATAAACTAAGCTGGTACTGCTGTCGATGCTTTTTTCCATCGCGTCCAAATCCAAAGTAAAATCTGCTTTCAAGGGAACATGAACGATCTTTGCGCCAACTTCTGCTGCTTTTTTAGGCAGATCGTCATAACTTGGATCAGCCGTTACAATGGAAGCGCCATTTTTACTGAAATGAAGTGCGGAAGCCAGCAGTAAGGGCGAAGAACCTGCATCCAGGAAAATTTGTTCTTTATTCACCCCTTCAAAAGCAGCAATCTTATCAATCAACTGGCCGTAATACATAAACGGGTATTGGTAACTGGTATCCATTGCTGCCTCTATCGCCTTTTTAGCTTTGGCAGAAGGCCCGAAAGGGTTTTCATTTGCCAGCAATCTTGCTTTTAAAACACCGATGTTTGGCGGTGCCGAAGCCATCATTTCTTCTTCGGAGAGTGTAAAGCTTTTTTTGAAACTGCCGACCGGTTTTGCCAGAAGCCCGGAAACAGATTCGGAGAAGAACGTGATTCCGCCAGCCAATAACGCGCTGGTTTTGATCCAATTGCGCCTGTTGATTTGATTTGCCATGATACTGTTTTTATAGGGTGAAAATGATTAACTTTTAGAACTCGTTGCCGGGTAAGCCAAGCGTTGATCCGTCGCCCGAACATGTATTGCTGCCGCCACGCTTCTCGCCGATTCAAACGCACCCGCCATCCAGGCATTTAAATATGTAAGGTGTTCCCCTGCAAAATAAACCTGCTTTTCCGGTTTTAGCAGTGGTTCATAAATTGTTTTGCGGGTTTCGTTGGTATAAACTGCCCATCCGCCTTCGTTGTATTTTACTTTGTGCCAGCTTACCGAAAAAGAATTTTCAAACTCTTTTTGGTACTGCGGATGGATCAGACTTCCTTTTGTTAAAGCCAGTTTTTCACGTTCGCTAATCGACAGATCGCCGACTTGTTTTGCTTTATCATTGAAATTATAGTAACCCAGCAAAATGCCTTTTTTACCAAGGTAATTATTGTTCGGGTAAAAAATCTGCGTTAGTTCGTTGTTTGTGTGCGTGATACCGCCGTAGATCATTTCATCTTCTTCCCAAAAACGTCGTTTAAACTGCAAACCGATTTTTCCGGTTTTGATGTATGCGGCATAATCAATGGCACGGCTCACATCGGAAGAAAAATTATGCTGTACATTGCCCAGCACCGGTAAAGGCAAAGTACAAACGCAGTAATCCCCGGTTATTTCTTTGGTTCCCTGTACATCTTTATAGGTAATTTTCACACCTTCCGGCAGGTTTTGTATCGAGGCAACTTCTGCACCCAGTTTCAGCATCGGGTTTACTTTTGCCTGCAAGGCCTGCGCAATTTTATCCATTCCGCCTACTGCCTGGAACATGGTTGTTTGCAATTCATATACATATTGCGATACATTGTAAAAATCAGGATCTATCAAACCCGATTGCAGCATGTCCTGCAGTTTGTAAGCGTCGGCAATTTTACCCGAAAGCTGGCCAGCTCCAGGCGATTCAATATAACCTCTCCTGTCCGAAGCTTTATATAGTTTGTCAATATCCAATCCGCCTTCTGCCCGCAGATATTCAATTACTTTTTCGGTGTCTTCTTTCGTTAATCCGGCATCCAATTGTCCGTGATCAAGGGCTTTAACCAGCAATTCGCTCATGTAGCCGCGTACATCGTTTTGAATTTCCCTGATCCTGACCTTTCTGTTGGAAAGCGGACCTTTTCCTTCAGCAAAATAATAGGCAGCTTCGTTTACGTTGTTATAAACTTCAAGCGGAACGCCCAGTTCCTTACAGTAATGCAGGGTGAGTTTATGGTGATGCGGGATACGTGATGGGCCAGCGTTAAAATACAAATCGTCATCAAAACGGGCAATTTGCTTTGGCGAACTGATTTCGTTGTTGATACTGCCCCTGCGGATGCTCCAGCAACGGCCACCAGCTCTTTCCCGCGCTTCCAGTATCGTACATTGGTATCCAGCTTTGCTCAACTCATAGGCAGTTGTCATTCCGGCCAAGCCACCGCCGAGTATAATTACTTTTTTGCTAACGCCGTTTCCTTCTAAGTTAAAAGCATGGGCCGGAGCAGGTTTTAACATACCCAACGCAAGCAAAGCCGGATAAGCGCCGCCAGCCAGCATGGCGCCTTTACTTAAAAATTCCCTTCTTGAAACAGGTTTCAATTCAATTTTTATTAAATTGTATGAATTAATTCCTTAAAGATAACTTTTTGCTGATTTAATTACAATTAATTTTAAAATAACTTGCTTTAACCATTGATTGCTGTTGATAAAATTGATTTTTGCACTTCAAAAACCAACATTAAAAGTTTCAAGCAAACATTTCCTCAAACTTTTCTTTATTTACAGCTTCTCCATGGCCAAAAACAACAATTTTAAAAGGCAAAGCTGCTAACTTTTTCAATGTTTGTCGGTTTAGTTTTATAGATTGATATGCAATAACAGGTTTTAATCTTAACTTCTTTGTATTTTCGGCACAATCGGCGGCAAACAGCAATGCTTCTTTTACCGGGTAAAAAAGTGCAAGCTGTTCGGCGGTATGGCCTGGCGCGTTATAAACCTGCAAACCGCTTTCGTCCGGAATCCAATCGCCTTCGTTAACAGTGATTATGGAGGATTTTACCTCTTGAACATTTATATAGGTTGATCGGATTCTTCCAGACAAAGTAACCAGTTTCAGCAAAAAAGCTACAACTTTAGACGAAGTTTTAAAAGCAATTCCTTTTTTAATCATTTCTGCACAAAGCGCAGATGTATAAACAGGTACTTGTACCGTTTCTAAAATTGCCGCCAAACCTCCGGCATGGTCGTAATGTGCATGTGTCAGGATGATCGCTTTTAAATCTTCGGGCTGTTTGCCGATTTGCCGGATGCCTTCAAAAATTGAATCCTTGCTTCCTTTCGGCCCGGTATCGATCAAGATCAAACCAACAGGATGGACAATCAAAAAAACATTAACATTAGGAAGCGTTATTTGAAAAACGTTTTCAGTTATGTTGATAACTTCCACCTATTTGAGGTTAATTTGTTTCTGCCAGCTTTTTTATTTCAATTAAAATTGGGTTCCAGCCTTCGCCATTATTATAAGTGTCTTTATATCTTTTTTCACCTTCTGCGGCGGTTTCAAATCCATCCTGAGTAACCGTTAAATCAGTTTGTCCACCCTGTTCCGTTAGCTCATAAGTAACATTTAAATAGTTTTCAGGCACGTCAGGATAAGCGGCAAAAGGGTCTATCACTGTATATTTCAAAAGCTTTTCCGGTTCAATCATTACGATTTTCCCTTTTACAAAAACCATTTCTTTGCCTTCATGGTTTCCTTTCCAAAGCAGGTCGCTTCCAACCTTCCAATCGGAAACTGTTTCGCAGCCAAACATATAAACTTTTGTTTTTTCTGGGTTTATCAAGGCATCCCAAACTACTGATTTGGATGCATTGATAGTGATTGTACTTTTTACAATTTTAGGCATGTCCATTTTTATATCAAATTTAATTGTCAATGATTTTTATGTGCTAAAAGAAGCATGGGTTATTTGATCCAGCCGTTGCCGATCATCCAGTTTTTGCAATGGTCCATCCATTTATCGGGCGTGGTTTTATTGTTCAATCCAAAACCATGTCCGCCTTTTGGGTAGATCACCATCGCTGCTTCCACCCTGTTTTTAAGCAGGGCGTTGTAAAAATACAAGCTGTTTTTTACATTTACAACCCGATCATCTTCTGCATGGACCAGCATTGTTGGCGGCGTATCTTTGCTTACATTTTGTTCGTTGGAAAAATATTTGACCTGCGCCTGTGTTGGTGTTGCCCCAATTAAATTGTTGCGCGAGCCGCCATGCGCTAAACTGTCCGTCATACTGATAACAGGGTACATTAGCACCATAAAATCCGGTCGTAAACTGGTATTGTTTGTATTGCTGATCTTGGCATCGTTAAAATGAGAACCGGTTAAAGCAGCCAGGTTCCCTCCGGCAGAAAAGCCGATTATACCAATTTTATGCGGATCAAGGTTCCATTTTGAAGCACCTTCCCGTACCGTTTTGATGGCCATTTGTGCATCCTGCAGCGGCCCAATGCTTTTATCTTTCATAATTGCATCATTGGGCAAACGGTATTTCAGCACGAAAGCTGCCACACCGATCTCATTAAAAGCTTGGGCAATTTTAACCCCTTCGTGGCTGTAGGCAAGCATCGCATAACCTCCTCCCGGACAAACTACAATAGCCGCACCGGTTGCTTTTTCTTTTGCTGGAAGATAAATCTCAAGTGTTGGTTTGGAGACTTTGCTGTAAGAAATATCACCAGGTGTACCGGATTTGACTTCCTGGTCTGCACCTGTAATAGAATTAGGGATTGCGCCCGGATACAACGGAATTATGGTTTGTGCTTTTCCGTTTAAAGTCGAAATTAAAGCAATTAAAAAACAGGTGTAAAAGAAGTATTTCATCAGGACAGAAGTTGGTTATTTAAATCAACACAAAAACCGGCAAAAGCTCAAATTAAAAAAATTTTTCTTTTTCGCTTTGGGAAGGATCGGGTTGAAACAGGTTGTAAACGGAACCACATTTCATCGGGTTGAAACCTGATGCCATAACATGCACCGGGCCTACGGCCCTTTGTAAATGAAGTTACCGGTTTACCAAGATACTTAGGCCCGGCCAATATTGTAACAACGGAATTCATTCCGAATCATTATCGTTGATCCTTAATTTATCATTTTTTCAGTCTAAATCAAAAATCCGCCTCACGCATTCCCCCCAGCCGCCAGCCGAAACATCAGCCAGGTGTACTGTTTTTATAGGTAGGTTATTCAAATGCTTCTTTTATGGCATAAAAATACAAATAGGAAATAGGTAAAATTGTCTTTATTTTTGATGATATGACAACGCTTAAAATTGATATTCAAAACGAGCAGGATATAATAGCTATCCGGGAAATTTTGGGCAAATTCAAAATTTCTTATCAAATAGAAAAAGAACCCGCTTTAACTGGAAAATCTTTAGAAATATATGAAGGTTTAAAAGAAGCGCTTCAACAAGTTCAATTGCATGAAAAAGGAGAAATTAAACTTAAAACACTAAAAGAAAGTTTAACGGAATTGAACAATGAGCTGTAATGTTGTAGCTACGGAATATTTCTTACGATCAGTCAAAAAGATATTTAAAAAACACAGAACAATACTTGCCGACATTGAAAAATTGGATGAACTATTAGCTAAAAATCCTAATTATGGTACTCCTTTAGGAAATAACCTTTTCAAAATACGTTTAGCTATCAGTAATTCAGGCAAAGGAAAATCTGGCGGAGCAAGAGTAATTACTTATGTTAAGATAACTAACAATACGGTTTATATGGTTGCTATTTATTTAAAGTCAGAAATTAGTAGCATGGATGAACAAGGTATTCTTCAAAAATTAGCAAAAGATCAATTGCTTTAAATTAGTGTTTAATAATACTTCTTTTACCACACAAAATCTGCCACCTCACACATTCCCCCAGCCGCCAGCCAAAACATCAGCCAGGTGTACTGTTTTTATCGGTAGATTATTTTTGTCGATGTAGCCTTGCAGGTGCAGCAGACAGGAAGCATCGGTAGAAATGATATAATCAGCTTGCAACGCCAGTGCCTGATCTACTTTTTGCTGGGCCATTGCACTGCTGATCCCTTCAAACTTAACGGCAAACGTGCCGCCGAAACCACAGCAAGTATCGCTGTCGGGCAGTTCCAGCAGTTCCAACCCGTGTACTTTCCCCAGCAGTTTTCTCGGTTCTTCTTTAATTTTGCATTCGCGCAAAGCAGCACAACTATCGTGGTAAACGGCTTTGCCTTCCAGTTCGGCGCCAAAATAATCCTGCTGCATTATATTCACCAAAAAATCAGACAGTTCGTGGATATGGCTTTGAATAGAACGGCATTTGTTATGAACAGCCGTATTGGTAAATAAATCGCTATAATAATTCTTCACCATACCGGTGCAGGAAGCAGATGGTGAAACAATAAAGTTCTGATCGGAAAAATCATTCAAAAATTTATTGCCTACGGCTTTGGCATCGTCCCAAAAACCCGCGTTAAAAGCAGGTTGTCCGCAGCAGGTTTGTGTGGGGTTGTAAATTACTTCGCAACCTGCCTTCCCTAATATTTTTATGGTGCTAAAAGCAGTATCCGGGTAAAGCTGATCAATAAAACAAGGCACAAATAATTCAACTTTCATTTAGTTCTCCGGATTTTCAAGGCTGTAAAATTCGGCATTATTGCCAATGTTTTTTTCTCCCCTCCGTAAAGAAAACAATAAAACGAAACCGATCACAAACAAAATGGTGAGGAACATGATGGAATTACGCATGTTTCCGGTAAGCTCTTCAATAAAACCGAAACCGAACAAGCCGGCAACGATGGCCACTTTCTCCGTAACATCATAAAAACTAAAAAAAGAAGCCGTATCCGGGATATTTTCAGGGAGATACTTGGAATAGGTTGACCGGGAAAGCGACTGGATGCCGCCCATCACCAAACCAACAATTACGGCCAGGATATAAAACTGCGTAGCCGTAGTAATAAAATAAGCAAAAACACAAACCACAACCCATAAAACAACTACGGCCATCAGCACAGGCACGTTTCCGTATTTTTCCGATAGTTTAGACATCAGGGTTGCGCCGCCAATGGCAACTATTTGAATGATGAGGATAATTGAAATTAAGGCAGAAGTACCCAGATGCAGTTCTTTTTCGCCGAAGTTGGCAGCCACCAGCATAATGGTTTGCACGCCCATGGAATAGAAAAAAAATGCCGGTAAAAAACGCCTCAGCAAAGGCATGTTCTGTACCTGGTGCCACACTTTTTTGAGTTCCTGGAAACCGTTGTGCACTTTCTGCTGGTTCAGTTTATCAAAGTTCGGGCTTCCTTTGGGCAGTACTTTAAACGGGATTTGTGCGAAACCGATCCACCATAACCCAACCAATAAAAAACTAAGCCTGGCCGGAAAAGTAGCATCGGTAATGCCAAAAGTCTTGGGCGACAGCACAAACACGAAGCAGATGATCTGCAACAACACACTGCCGATATAACCATACGTAAAACCTTTTGCGCTTACGGCATCTTGCTGATCGATCGTTGCAATTTCAGGCAGATAGGAATTGTAAAAAACGGCCCCTCCGCAGTAGCCAACGGCAGCAATGGCAAAACAAATAATGCCCCATTCCAAGGTATCCAACTTAAAAAAATACAAACCGCAGCAGGCCAAAGCCCCGATCCAGGTAAAAAACCGCATGTAAACTTTTTTGTTGCCGCGGTAATCTGCAACGGAAGTTAAGATTGGCGTTAAAAAAGCGATCACCAGATAAGCAACTGCCAGCGCATAATTGGAAAGCGCGGTATTGACAAAGCTTTTCCCAAAAAACAAAACTTTATCGCCATGTTCTTTTGTTGTGGTAACAGCGGTATAATAAGCCGGGAAAATGGTTGACGTAATGACCAGGTTGTAAGCAGAATTTGCCCAATCAAACATGGCCCAGGCCCTAACGGTCTTTTTGTTATTTTTGATCTCCATACTTGTTGCAAAGTAAGTATAATTTAAGAAAACTGGAATTGAGTGTTAAACAGGAAATAAAATGCCCGCATTGCCATGAATGGACTTTATGGAGAGGCCATATTGACGACCGGTGTTTATACTGCGGCGAATTTTTGGAAATAGAAAACTTTACCAGATCCATAGAAACAAAAATAAAACGCGAAGTAAAAAAAGAAAATGATTTTTTGTTTGTACGGGAAGGCGACAGTGTTTTTTTGAAGAAGCTGAAAACGAATTTGCGTCCTATCCGTACTGCGGTTTATTACCTGCAAATTGGCTTTGTTGTTTTCATTTCTGCACTTTTATGGTTGATTGGAATAATATCAGCTTAAAAATGAAAACCTTGTTAAACCCCTGGTTTTTATGTTTTTGCATCCTTTGGGCAATTGTTTATTTTGCCAGGGCCACGCATCATCCAATACTCCTTTTACCAGGCCATTTTACAGATCTATTGGCCGTGCCGGTAATTGCCAACCTTGGGTTATGGTTTCAACGGATTTTTACCTATAAAAGAAGCACGTATGTTTTAAAGCCTGGCCATGTTATTTTTATCGTGACCTATCTTTCCTTCGTTTTTGAGTGGTTATTGCCGAAGTATTACCCACAAAAATTTACAAGTGACTGGATAGATGTTATGCTTTATATTCTTGGTGGCTTGTTTTTTTTCTGGCGGATGAACAAGCCGCTTTTGAGAAGCAATACAAAGCGTTCAACCTGAATCACAATCACATTCAAAACAAAGGATAAACTTTACTGTATTTAGGCAATAAAAAGGTGGATTTTTATGGTATCCGGGATTGAACGTGGGCAATGGCTTCGGCAAGCGGTTGAAATAAAGGCTGCCGATCTGCAACATTTCGGCACAACCGTAGTGGTTGCACCACATCAGGATGATGAATCTTTAGGTTGCGGCGGTACGGTTGCTTTGTTACGCCGGCTTGGTTTGCCCGTTTATGTTATTTTTGTGAGCGATGGCAGCGGGTCTCATCCCAACTCCAAAAAATACCCAGCAGAGGCGTTGCGGAAGCTGCGCGAAACAGAAGCATTGACTGCTTTACAAATATTAAATGTTCCGGTTGGGAATGCTTTTTTTATGCGGTTAAAAGATACGGCAGTTCCTGATGGACCTTCCCCTGATTTTGATGCTGCGGTACAACAAATGCTGGAAGAATTGAAACGCATCCAACCAAAAACCATATTGGTAACCTGGGAAAAAGACCATCATCCCGACCATCGTTCTTCCTGGCAAATTTTAA
>JAABUQ010002003.1_pt1 | contig 41569 bp, 39 predicted proteins | sample 5560001 | NCBI WGS metagenome assembly JAABUQ01 (sample SAMN10711888, study PRJNA513371) | rock metagenome | isolation source: Antarctica rocks | place: Antarctica: Victoria Land, Finger Mt nord | collected 2015-12-18
TAAGTCGGCCTGGGCGATGCCCAGCGCGTCCAGGCAATCGGCGAGAAAGCCGATGTACCAGTCGGTGGTATACGGCACGTCCGGCTTGTCGCTCGCACCGTACCCCGGCCAATCGAGGGCGATCACCCGCCGATGCGCCGCAAGGGGCGCGAGGCAGTCGCCGTACATCAGGTGGGCGGAGCCGAGGCCACCACCATGCAACAGGATCAGGGGCGACCCGCTCACCTCTCCCGCGTGGCCCCCGGCGTTGCGCCCGACAAGCAGGTGGACGCGCACGCCGCGCACGTCCACCCATCGCTCATCGTATTCGCCGTACTCGTTGTCCTCGTGAATCACGCGAATCGCTTGAACCAGCCGGCAATGCGGGTGAGCCGGTCTACACGGTGCTGTGGGCCACCGTCGCGGCTCATGCCGTGTGACTCCTTCGGATAGCGCACGAGTTCCGTGGGTACGCCCAAAGCGGTCAGGGCGTTGTACACCTGCTCCGACTGCTCCATTGGGCAGCGGTGGTCTTCTTCCTCGTGCTCGATAAAGAGCGGCGTTTTGCACTGCGTGATGTAGGTGATCGGGGAGTTGCGCGTCAGCACCTCCGGCACCTCCCAGAGTTGCCCGCCCATGTAGTCGCGCGTGAAGTGCCGCCCGATGTCCGAGACGAGCGAGAACGACGCGAGGTTCGAGACGCAGCGCTGCGTCGCCCCGGCGCGGAAGCGGTCGCTATGTGTGACCACCCAGTTCGTCATGTAGCCGCCGTAGCTGCCGCCCGTGACGTACATGCGCGATTCGTCCACGTAGCCCTTGCTCACGGCGTAGTCCACGGCGGCCAGCACGTCCATCAGCGGCTTTGTGCCCCAGTCCTGGTAGATGCTGGTGCAGAAAACGTCGCCGTAACCCTGCGAGCCGCGCGGGTTGCAGTAGACGACCACGTACCCCTGCGCGGCGAAAAACTGGAACTCATGGAAGAAGCCGACGCCGTATGTACCAGCGGGACCACCGTGAATCTCCAGCAGCAGCGGATACTTCTTGCTCGCGTCAAAGCCCGGTGGCTTGAGAATCCAGCCCTGGATCATCTCGCCCGTGCCGTCCCCGGCGGTCAGCCAGAACTCCTGCGCGTCGGGTACGTCAATGCCGCCCAGCGTCTGCTCCGTCAGGTGTGTAAGCTGGATCGTCGGCTCGCCGGGGCGGTTGAGGGGCTGCACGAACAGTTCGCCGGGACTGGTCACTTTCGACGCGCCGTACGCGAGCGTGCCGCCGTCTGCCGTGATGTCCCAACCGGCAATCGCGTGTGTGCCGAACGTCACCTGTGTCGGGTCGCCCCCGGTGGCAGGGATGCGCCAGACCTGCGCCGTGCCCTTTTCGGGGGCGAGCACGTAGAGTTGGTCGCCGACCCATACCGGTGTGCTCCGCCCATTCGCGCCCGTGTCGCTCATGACGCCGCCGCCGATGTTGCGGTCCCATTTCGTCACCTGTCGGGGTTCGCCACCCGTTGCCGGAACGACGTAAAGCTTGCTTCCCGTGCCGCCGCGTGTGGGGTACGGGTGCCCCGTGAAGGCGACCTGGCTGCCATCGGGCGACCACGCGGGGTCACTGTACTGCCCATGCGGCGAGAGGCGGGTGAGCGCGCCGTCGTTCACGGCCACGAGCCAGATGTCGCTGGCGGGTTCGGTCTCCGCGTCCGCCTCACGGTTCGAGACCACCGCGATGCGCGTGCCGTCCGGCGACCACGCGGGCGATCCGACGCCGACTTCGCCCGTGGTCAGTTGGCGCGGTTCGCCGCCAGTAGTGGGAACCACGAACAACTGGTTGCGCGTCTCATCAAAGAAGCCTTGCCCGTCGAACTTGTACCGCCCACGGGTGATGACGCGCGGCTTGTCGGTGTCGTCCTTGTATTCGGCGGCGTCTTCGGGCTTCGACACGCTCGCCACCTTGCACAGATAGGCGATCTGTGACCCGTCCGGCGACCACATGGGGGCGGACGCGCCGTGTTCGTCGTCGTGCGTCAGGGGCATTGCCTCGCCTCCACCGGTGAGGTCGAGCAGGTAGACTTGCGGCTTTTTGCCCCGGTCGGAGACAAAGGCGAGCTTCGTGCCGTCGGGCGAAAAGCGGGGGGCCGTGTCGCGCTTCTCGCCGCTCGTCAACTGGCGTGGCGGAGTATTGCCGTCCGCCGAGGCGAGCCAGATCGCCGTGCGGTTGCGGTTGGTCTCGCCATCCGCCTGCGTTACCGTGTAGGCGACCTGCGTGCCGTCGGGCGAAAGCTGTACCTCGCCTACGAAGCGCAGGGCAAACAGGTCTTTCGCGGTGATCGCCCGCGTCGGGGCGGGCGCATCGGTGGGAGCCGTCGGTGCCGTGGGTGTAATCGTCGCCATGGGTCGGTACTCCTTTGTTTCGCCGGTTTCAGGGCCGGAAACGTCATGGCGCGTATGATAGCATTAGGCATCCGCGCGTGGGTACGAGAAACGGTGAACACGGAAAGTGGCGGGCAGAGAAAATGGCGGAAAAACTGGCAGTTCCCGGCACTGGCACCGACGCCTACGCCCCGGATGTCGCACCCCGTACGCCACCCTCCATGCGCGCTCGTGCGAAGGGGTACTTGCGCCTCACGCATCCGTTTCCCGTGGCGGCGAACGCAGTGGCGGCGGTGGCGTTTGGCGCGGTGGCGGCGCGGGGCTGGCCGGGAGGGCGCATCGCGCTCCTGCTCGCCCTGGCGATTATCGGCTCGCAGGCGACCGTGGGCGTGGTCAATGACCTGCGCGACCGCGACCTCGACGCGGCGGAAAAGCCGCACAAGCCGCTCGTCTCCGGGCGCGTGTCGGTGCCGGGGGCATACGTCCTCGGCGCGGTAATGCTCGCGCTCGCGCTCGTGGCGGGCGCGGCCCTGGGGCCGGTCTCGGTGCCGTTCGTGCTGGCGATGACGGCGGCGGGTGTGGTCTACGACCTCTGGCTGAAACGCACTGCTGCCTCGTTCGTGCCGTACATCTTTGGCTTGCCGCTCCTGCCGATCTGGGCGTGGGTTTGCGTGCGAGACGCGCCGCCACGCCTGTGGCTGACGTATCCCCTCGGTGTGCTCGTTGGCTTCGGCCTGCACCTTGCGAATGCCCTGCCGGACGCGGAGCGTGACGCGCGCGGCGGTGTGCGCGGCCTCGTACAGGTCGCGGGCACGCGCGCCGCGCTCGCGGGCTGCTTCGGGTCGTTCGCGGCGACGCTGGCGGTCGCGGTTGCCCTCACCTGGGGGCACGCGGGCGCGCTTGCGGGCACGCTTTTTGCCCTCGCAGCGGCGCTCGTGTGCGTCGCGCTCGTGCTGGCAATGGTGCGTCTCACCGCCGCGACGTTGCAGCGCAACTGGGGTCTGCTAATCGGCTGCGCGATCTGCCTCGCGGTGGGGTGGTTGGCGTCGTTGTAGCTTGGGGAACCCCCCCCCGGCCCCTCCCCCTGGCCTGCGGCGGCGGGAGAGGGGAGGGGAAATGGGCGAGATCGAGATGTTGGGGTATACCCCGGCATTGCAGCGGCTGACTCCCCCTCTCCCGATGCCCCCAAGCGGAGGGGGTTGGGGGAGGGGTTCTCCCGATGAAAGGAGCGCAAGACATGGCAGAGACACAGGACACGACGGCCCCGGTTCGGCTTGGCGTGATCGGGACGGGGCTGGCGGTGGAGCAACTGCACTGGCCGGCGTTGAAGCGGATGCTGGAACGCTTCACGATCACCGCCTTCGCCAATACGGGGCGACCGAACGCCGAGCATTTCGCCGCCTACACCGGCGCGTCAATGGCGGACTACACCGCCGATTACCATGCCCTGCTCGCGCGGGACGATGTGGACGCCGTGCTGGTCTCGCTGCCGATCCCCCTCAGTTACCCCGTCTCGCGCGATGCATTGGCAGCCGGCAAGCACGTGATCTGTGAGAAGCCGAGCGGCGTGGATGAGGCGGAGGGGCGGCAGTTCCTCGCCCTCGCGGAGCAGCACCCCGACCGTGTGCTGCTGATCGCGGAAAACTGCTTTTACCGCGACGATCTGCGGCAGGCCCGCGCGCTGCTCGATGCAGGCGTGCTCGGTCGCGTGCATCTGATGGCATGGCGGGTCGTCAGCCGACTGGTGCCAGAGCCGGGCAAGTTTTCCAGCACGCCCTGGCGGTGGCACCCCGCCTACCGTGGTGGCGCGCACCTCGACGGCGGCGTGCATCACATCGCCCAGATTCGCATGTTGTGCGGCGACGCCACCGCCGTGTATGGCGCGGTGCAATCGGCGAACAGTACGGTGGATGCGCCCTCCGACCTGGCGCTGACGCTGACGTTCGCCAGCGGCGCGATTGGCAGCTACACCGCCGCGTACCCGGAGATCGCTGTGCCCACCGAGCCGAACGAGATGCGGTTGTACGGCACCGAGGGCGTGATGGCGCTTGGCGGGCGAAAGGTGACGATCCATCGCCCGGACGGCTCGGTGGAGGAACACACCTTTGAGGGCAGCGATCCCGGCTACTACGGCGAATTCGTCAATTTCCATGAGGCAGTCGCCCAGGGTGCGCCGGTGGTCAGCACTGTAGCGCAGAACTTCGCCAACATGCTGGTCGTGCTCCGGGGGCTGGATGCCGCCGCGCAGGGGCAGGTCGTCTCACTGATGGACGCACCGGGCCATCCATCAGTGGCGAGCGTGCCCTTGTGGCAGCCCCAGGGTGCGACGGGCCTCTTTGACGGCCAGCCCGGCAAACACCATACCGAGACCCGGCGCGCGTAGGGGAACCCCCTCCCCTTGTGGGTAGCGGCGGGAGAGGGGAGGGGAAACGGAGCGAGAGCGAGATATTTGCGAGACGCCGCGCCATTGCGATGGCACACTCCCCTCTCCCGCCGCCGCAGGCCAGGGAGAGGGGTTGGGGGAGGGGGCATTATGGAAGAGTACGACGCGATCAGCGACCGGCATCGGGCATTCATCGCCGCGCAGCACCTGTTCTTTGTCGCCAGCGCGCCGCTCGACGCCGAGGGGCACGTCAATATGTCCCCGAAGGGGCTGGACTGCTTTCGCGTGCTAACGCCCAACCGCGTGGCGTACCTCGATCTGACCGGGAGCGGCAACGAGACCTCGGCGCACCTGCGCGAGAATGGACGGATCACGCTGATGTTCTGCGCCTTTGCCGGGCCGCCAAACATCCTGCGGCTCTATGGGCGCGGCGAGACGGCGCTGCCGGGCAGCGACCGGTGGGCCGAACTGCGCCCGCTGTTCGGCGACTACCCCGGCGCGCGCCAGATCATCGTCGCGGAGATCAGCCGCGTGCAGACCTCGTGCGGCTTCGCGGTGCCAAATTACACGTATGTGGGTCAGCGCGAGACGCTGATTCGCTGGGCGAACGCCAAAGGCGACGACGGGCTGGAAACCTATCACGACGAGCGGAATGCGCGCAGCATTGACGGTCTGGTGACGCCGCTCGGCGAACCTCGGGTATTGAGCAGCGAATGACTGCGGGGAAACAAGGGAGGGCCGAATGCCGGTACAGGTGCGGGAGCGGTGGCTGGACTGGGATGGGATGCGCTACCGCGTCTGGGAGCGGCGCGTGCCGGGAAGCGACGTGCCGCCTTTGGTGCTCGTGCATGGCTACGCGGCGTGCATCGAGCAATGGGGGCGGTTTATCCGGGACATCGGTCCGGACGTGCCGGTGTATGCGGTGGAACTCGTCGGCTACGGGCAGTCGTCCAAGCCGCGCCGTGCGCCGTATGGGCGGGCGTTTTACGTGCGCCAGATGGAGCACCTGCGCGCGCATTACGGCTGGGGGCGTGTGGTCGCCATCGGGCACTCGATGGGGGGCATGATCGCCATTTCCTGGGCGGCGGCGCACCCGGCGGCGGTAGCGAGCGTAGTCGCGGTCTCCCCCGGCGGTTTCGGGCCGGAGTTTTCGTCCTCGCCCCGGCAACGGCACGCGATAGCGGTGCTTGGCCGTCCCGGTCTGACACGGCTGCTGTACGCGCTCATCACGCGCCTGCCATACCGCCTGCTTTCCGCCAGCGCGTACGCCGATCATGCCATTCTGGACCCCGCAACGCAGCGTGCCCTCAGGGTGGCGTTGCGCGCCCCCGGTGCGGAGTGGTCGTATTCCGCACCCGTGCGCGACCCGGAGATGTTCACGATCACGGCGCGGGGCGGCGACATCCGCTGCCCGCTGCACCTGATCTGGGGGCGGGACGATGCGCTCCTGCCAATGGCGAACGCCGATACCTTTCTGGCGGTCTTTCCCCAGGCCACGATCACCTACCTGCCCGGTGGGCACTGCGTGCAGGAGGAACGGAGCCGCGAGGTCACGGCGGAGGTGCGTACCCTGCTCACCCTCGACCGGCTGCTCGCGCCCGCGCCCGCGCCGCCCATTATGCCAACGGCGACAACGGCGACGGCGGCGGCGATGGCGGCGGCAACGGGGTGAGTGCGATGATGGAGCCGAACGGGCACGAAACCGGACGACAGGCCGAGCCGCTACACCCGTGGGAACGGCTTTCCACCCGTGTGATCCACGAAACACAGTGGTTGAAACTGCGCGAAGACAAAGTGCGCACCCACGCCGGCGCGGAACTGACGATGACCTACACCGACAAGCCCGGCTCGGTCTTCGTGGTGCCGCTACTGCCAACCGGCGAAGTCGTGCTGATCCGGCAGTACCGTTACATGGTGGACGAATGGTGCTGGGAAGTGCCGTCGGGCGGCGCGGAGGGGCGCGATCCGGCGTTCGCGGCGGCGGCGGAACTGCGCGAGGAAATCGGCGGCACTGCGGGCGCGCTCGTGCCGATCGGGGCATTTTACTTTCTCGTCGGTGGCAGCAACCAGCGCGCGACCGCGTTTCTCGCGCGCGATGTGGTGCTCGGTGAGGTGGAGCATGAGCCGGGGGAGTTGCTGTACCCCGTGGTGATGCCTTTCGCGGAGGCGCTCGCGCTTGCCCGCGCGGGCGCGATCACCGATGGCCCGTCTGCCCTCGCGCTCCTGCTGGCGGAGGGGCATGTCAATGCCAATGCCAATCACGCGGCACAATAAAGAGCGGCGGTATGGTATATTTCGTATTCGTTCAGTCATCAGGCATTGTCGGCCATAATGCATCGCATGGGGGAGGATCGTATGTCCGGGGGAAACAAACTGGTTGTCGTGACCCGCCGCCGCTTTCTCACCGTGGCGAGCGCGAGCGCGGGGGTATTGTTGCTCGATGCCTGTGCCGATAGCGCCGTGCCAACCGCGCAGAACACACCGACCATCGCGCAGATGGCCACACCCGCCGCTCCGCCCGCTCCCACCATGGCCGCACCACCCGCAATGCCTGCCGCGCCCGTAATGGTCCCCCCGCCCATGGCCCCGCCCACGATGATGCCTGCAGTGATGCCCCCGGTGATGATGCCGCCGCCCGCCGCGACGATGCCCGCGAGCGCGGGGTCTCCGATGGCGGGCACCGCTATGACCGGCGGCGCTACAATGGCTGGAACGCCTCGTCCTGCCGGAACCGGCGCTCCCATAACAGGCGGCACGGCGATGGTGAGCGGCACGGCGATCACTCCGGTGGTGGGCCAACTCCTCGTGGTTCGCGCGATGGAGTACAGTTTTCAGACGATGGCGAGCGTCCCAGGCGGGGTCACGACGATTCGTTTGCAGAACGTGGGCAAGGAACTGCACCAAGCGCAACTTGTCCGCCTGAACGATGGCGTCACCGTTGACCAGTTTACGGTGGCGCTCAAAAGCGATCTGGGCGGCGGCGGCAACACCATCGAGGCATTGGTTGCGCCTGCCGGGGGACCGAATGCCGTGGTGGGTGGCGGTACAGTCGAAGTCATTCAGGATCTACAAGCGGGCCAGTATGTGCTGCTCTGCCTGCTTCCGAACCCACAGGGCATGTCCCACGCGGCTCTTGGGATGATCCTGCCCCTGACTGTGACCGCACCTACCGGCCCGGCGGTCGCGCTTCCCCTAGTGGGCGATACAATCACGCTCGCCAACGATGACTTCATGCTGCCCGCGTTCACTACCGGGCGCAAGCTCTATCAGGTGGTGAACGCGGGTGCGCAACCGGCGGACTTCCAGATCATCGGTATCGCCCCCGGCAAAACGCTTGACGACGTGAAGCAGTACCTTGCTGGCCCGCAGCCCCCCGCCGGTACCCCCGGCACCATGGCGTCCATGTCTACACCGATGGCATCGGCTATAGCGACACCGGGGCCGATACCTGTAACGGGTGGGGCGGGAATCGCGACGCTGCTTCCAGGCCAGTCGGGCATCGTCGTGCTCGATCTGACCCCAGGCGAGTACGCGGCCTGGACCGGCGACCCCTCCACTGGCATCCTGCAACTGTCCATTATGTAGTTGGGGTAGCAGTGAAGAACCCCTCCCCCGGCCCCTCCCCCTGGCCTGCGACGGCGGGAGAGGGGAGGGGATCGAAGGCGAGGCCGGGGCGTAGGGGCAACATCGCGATCCCGCCCCGTTTCCCCTCCCCTCTCCCGCCGCCGCAGGCCAGGGGGAGGGGCCGGGGAGGGGTTCCAATCTCACCCAGGCAGGATGCAGGCCGGATGGAGCATGAGGAGGCGCACGGTGGACGTGACATTGCTCGGCACGGGCGCGCCGCTCGCACCGGGGCGCGCAACGATGGGGATGCTCGTCACGGCGCCCGGTTGCGCACCGCTCCTGCTCGATACCTGCGGCGGCTTTGAACTGGCGCGGCAGATCATCGCCGCTGGGCACAAACTCACCGACATCGGCAACGTGGTCGTCACGCACCGTCACTTGGATCACGCCGGGGGCGTGCCCGCGCTACTGCTGGCGAACCTGCCCCTCACCCTGTATGCCTCGACCGACACCCACGCGGGGTTGGACGCGCTGATCGCCGCGACGTACCCCGAATGGCCCGCTGTCGCCGGTCGCACGCGCGTTACCGTGGCGGCGGGGGAGCGGCACGCAATTGGCGGCTTTGATGTGACGTTTTTCGCGGTCAACCACCGCGTCCCGACACTGGCGGTGCGCGTCGAACACGGCGGGCGCGTGCTCGCGTTCAGCGCGGACAGCCTGCCCTGCGCTGCGCTCACGGAGTGCGCACGCGATGCCGACCTGTTTCTCTGTGATGCCCTCTGTGCCGCGCGCGACGGCGCGCGCTGGCAGGCGCAGACCCACGATCTGATGCACCCCACGGCAGCCGAGGCGGCAACAATGGCGCGGGCGGCGGGGGCGCGTGCCCTCGCCCTCGTCCACGTCGCCCGCTTCGCCGACCCCGCGAACATGCGCGCGGAAGCGGCGGAAGCGTTCTCCGGTCCCGTCACCGTGCCGGACGATCTCGCCCGCTATACACTGTGAGGGCGGAGAACCCCACCCCCGTGCCGCCCAAAGGGCGCCCCTCCCCCTCTCCACTTGATGGAGAGGGGAGGGGTGCCCTTTGGGCGGCACAGGGGTGGGGTTCTTCAGCGTGCGGCGACGTGTGTTTTCGGCTCAGTGGACACCACACGCGGTGTGCGGGTCAGAGGCGGTGCAGCCTTTCGGCCTTCACCGATCTGCTTGGCGTCTTCTGCCGTAACGGTGAGCCAGACCTGCTCGTTTTCCACCCGGTCAATAATCGAGAGGGGCAGTGAGAGCCGGTACGCACGCAGTTTGCCGACCTTTACGATAATCGTGGTGCGCGTCGCGTCCACCGTGATACCAAGCAACGCGCCATCGCGGGCATACACCGGTGCGTCGTAGGGGATTTCCACGTTTGGCGCGCTCTCGGCGGCATTGGACGGGTCAAACGGGTCGGCTGCCGCAGCCACTGCGACCGGGTCCACCGGCATGGGGATGTCCGGGGTATCGGCAGTGGGCACGGCGCGGGAGGCGGCGAGGGTCACGTTATTGCTTGTGGAAAGATAGACGTGGCCATGCTGGATGTGGTCCACGAACCGCACAGGGATATCGAGGTAGGTAGTCATCAGTCGCCCTTGACGAATGCGCAGCGACTGCATGCCGATGCTGTTGACCACCCCCATGCGCACACCGTCCGCCGCGTAAACCGTCGCTTCATGGGGGATGATGAGAGGCTCATGGAATATAGACATATCATATCTCCTCTGTAATAGATCACTGCTCCGTGACCGTGCGCCGCCCCTGTCTATTTGGGTCTCTCCCGTCTGCCTGGAAACGGACGCCCGACGAGGCATCGCCGGTGATGCAATCCGCATTCCCCGACCGGAGCGGCGCGGGCACGCCGTTGTGCCCGATTACGCCCTCCGTATAGTATACTGCCGATAAGGAGCATCACGAACCATGCCGGAGCTGCCTGAAGTTGAAACCGTGCGCCGTGGCCTCGCCACGCATCTTCCCGGTCGGCGCATCGTTGCCGTGGTCGCCCCCGAAAGCGAACCGACGTGGCAGGCGTGGCGCGACCAGTGGCAACCCGCCCTCGTGGGCCGGGAGATCACGACGGTCGGGCGGCGCGCGAAGTTTCTCGTGTTGTCGCTTTCGGACGACCTTGCCCTTGTGGTGCATCTGCGCATGACGGGCGCGCTGACGATTGGCGTGGCGACCGACCCGCCCGCCCGCTTTCACCGCGTCGCCTGGACGCTCGATAACGGCAGCGAACTGCGGTTCGGCGACATGCGCCGCTTCGGTACCGCCGAGGTGCTGACGCCGAACGCCCTCGCCGCCCGGTTCGCGGCCCTCGGTCTCGAACCGCTCGACCCCGCGCTCGATGCCGCCGCGCTGCGCCGCGCCTTGGGCGACTCGATGCGACGGCCCGTGAAGGCCGCGCTGCTCGATCAAACGCGCATCGCCGGCCTGGGCAATATCTACGCCGACGAATCACTGCACCGTGCCGGTATCCACCCACAGAGGCCCGTCGGTGCGCTCACCGATGACGAGATCGCCCGCCTGATCGTTGCCGTGAGGGACGTGATCGCCGGGGGTATCGCGCGCAACGGCACGACGTTCGACGCCGAAGGATTCCGCGACGCCTTCGGCAACCCCGGCCACAACTTCCATCACCTGCGCGTCTACCACCGGCACGGGCAACCCTGCCTGACCTGTGGCCGCGACACCGTGGCGCAAACCCGCCTCGCGGGCCGTAGCACCCATTACTGCCCCACCTGCCAGCCCACCCGCATCGCCAATTGACCATGATAATATGCGACAGTATACAAATAGAGAGATGCACGCCTTTGCTTGACGGCACCGGACTTGCTTTGACTGCACCATTCGGCCCCGCTATCCGGGGCAATAGCGGTGGCGCGATTGCGGCGCCTGAGTGACTGCGCACGCAACGTGCGGGAGGCGAGAGATGACGTTCAATCCCAATGCCCAACTAGACACCAGCGAGATCAATGACCAGCGCGGCGGTGGTGGGGGTGGCTTCGGTGGCGGCGGTGGTGGTGGCGGGATCGGTGGCGGCGGGATCGCCGTGGGTGGTGGCATCGGCACCATCGTACTCGTGATCCTGGCGATGCTGCTCGGTGTAAACCCCGGTGCGATTGTCGGTGGCGGCGGGAGCAATGGCAGTTCGGGGGGCTATGCGCCCGGCAACGGTAACGGTGGCGTCTACGCGACGCAGCCCGCATATCCGAATGGCGGGAACGGCGGGGCGAACGGTGGTTCCACCGTGAATTCGGCGTCGGGCACGGGCAATATCGCGCAGAATTGCCGCACCGGGGCGGATGCGAACGCCCGCGATGACTGCCGTGTAGTCGGCACCGTGGACAGCGTGCAGAAGTACTGGACGGACGAGTTTGCCCGTCGCAATATGCGCTACCAGCCCGTGCCGACCACGCTATTCAGCGGCAGCACGAACACCGGTTGTGGCCCGGCAACATCGTCCGTCGGCCCGTTTTACTGCCCTGCTGATAAGGTGGTGTACATTGACGTCGGGTTCTTCAATGATTTGCGCACGAAGTTCGGTGCGATGGGTGGCCCCTTCGCTGAGGAATACGTACTCGCCCACGAGTACGGGCACCACATCCAGGACCTGACGGGTGACCTGAACCGCAAGCAGGCCAATGACACGGGGCCGCAGGGGTCGTCCGTGCGCACCGAGTTGCAGGCGGACTGTTACGCGGGCGTCTGGGCGAGCAATGCCACGCAGACCGGCTTCCTTCAGCCACTGACCGACCAGAACATCAAAGACGGCCTCGATGCCGCTGCCGCCGTGGGCGACGACCGCATCCAGAAGGAGTTTCAGGGCCGCGTCAACCCCGAATCCTGGACGCACGGCTCCTCCCAGCAACGGCAAACGTGGTTCCTTAATGGCTACAAGTCCGGTAATATGAACGCCTGCAATACCTGGCAGGGCACGGTCTAGCCCGGTACGTACCGCACGCTGTTCCGGTTCATGCGGTTGCTTCGTCGGCGTAGCAAGGGAGTTGCCCGTGGTCGCACTCGATTTCGGCTTGATGATTGCGCCCACGCCACGCGCCGGTACGCTCGATGCGATGCAGACAACGAACGACCGGTTGCTCGAAACGGCCACGGCGCACAATCTTTCGGCATGGGTGATTGACCACTTCCAGTTCGACAGCCGCCCGGTCTTCGAGTGCTTCGCCTTTCTCGCGCATCAGTCCGGGCGGTTTCCCGGCGTGCGCTGGGGCACGCTCGTGCTTGGGCAGAGCTACCGCAACCCCGCCCTGACCGCGAAGATCGCGGCTTCGGTGCAGTACCTTACCGGTGGGCGCTTCATCTGTGGCATCGGGGCGGGATGGAAAGAGGACGAGTACCGCGCCTACGGCTACCCCTATCCACCGGCGCGGGAGCGCATCGCGCAACTCGACGAGGCGGTGCAAATTATGCGCCGCATGTGGACGGAACCCGGCCCCGTTTCCTTTACGGGCGCGCACTACCAGATCACCGATGCGTATTGCGAGCCACGCACCGACCCGCCGCCCGTGTTGATGATCGGCGGCGGCGGGGAGCAGCGTACCCTGCGTGTGGTCGCGGCACATGCGGACTGGTGGAACGCCGACTACTACACTCCCGAAGACTACCGGCACAAGCTCGATGTGCTGCGCGACCGCTGTCGCGAGATCGGGCGCGATCCCGATACGATCACGCCGACGTACTATGCCGGGGTGAGCATTTCCCACGATTCCAGCCGCCTCATCCGCGTGCCACCCGTCGCCTCCCGCCCGAACATGGTCGTGCTCTCCGGCACCCCCGACGAGGTAACGGCGCAACTGGAAGCCTTCGCCAATCTCGGCGTTGCCCTCGTGCAGCTCAACTTCCTCGATTTCCCCGGCACCGAGAGCCTCGACCTCTTCGTGCGCGAAGTCCTTCCCCGCTTCACTCGCCGCGATATGTAATGGCGACTCCTGCGGGACGAGGGGGAAACGCAAAGGACGCGAAGGCGCAAAGGCGCAATGAAATGCAAGGAAATAAAGATATTTTTTGATTCCTTCGTGCCTTCGCGCCTTCGCGGTTCAATCGTTTTCGCGGGCATTGTGGGCGGTGGTAGACTTCGGAGTGCGGGACGACGTGCGTTGCCTCAGCCCTTTGCTCGTGTATTCCTTATCCATTATCCATTCTAGAAACCGGGGCGGCATGACGGAAATCCGCGATGGCTTGGTCACCACAATGCGGTACGCGGTGTACGCGCTGGGGCGCGAATTTGGCCCCGCACCTGATGCCCTAACTGTAGACAGCCCCGACCTCGGCGATGATCAGGATTTTTACCGCATCCTGCGCAAACCGCCGTACGAGGCATACAAGGCGTACGAGATCATGCGGCAGGAGTGGGCGCTCGACGTGGTCGCAGTCTGCCCCGACCGTGCCATCGTAGCGGGCGACCCGTGTTACCCCACGCTCGCCGCCGTGCCGGGGCGCGCGGTGGAGTGCGTCGTCTCGTTTTTGCCCAGCCACCATTCGCAGGCGCTGGCGGACGAAATGGCGCACACGGGCGTGCCAACGCTCTGGCGCATGTTCGGGCCAATCATCAACGGCGTGGACGACGCGGAGCGTGCCATCTATGCGCACGCGGGCATTCGCGTGGTGAACGGCTGCGTGCTGGCACATTGGGATGTAGCTGCGGCGGGCGTGCCGCTCCGCCAACGTCTGCACCATGCCTGTTACATCCACGGTCTCGGCAAAAAGAAATTGCGTGGCCCCCAGACAAACGCTGCGCGGCAAACGCCGGATGCCGCATCATGCGCGCCGACACACGAAGCCGCAGGTGTACGCAGATAACAGCACGGGGACCGAATCGGCAGGCAACCTCACCCCTCGCCAGGAAGTGCGATGGTAGCGACGAGGCGCGTTTCGGCATCGCAGTACCAGAGCGCGCCCCGGTAATACGTGAGGCCATGCGGGTTCGGCCCTTCAGCTGGCCCCGGACCGAGCGCGAGCGTGCGCCGTATCGTGCCGTCGAGATCGTACCCTGTGAGGGTGCGCAGGTTCGTTTCCGCCACCCACAACAGCGTGCCGTCCCAGGCGAGGCCGTGCGGGCGTTTGCCAGGGGCGGGGAACTGCCGGAGGATGCGCCCGGTCGTGGGGTCAAGCTGGTAAACCATCGCGGCGGGCGGCGTCGTGACCCAGAGCGCGCCGTTGATCCATTCGAGGCCGTGCGCCCCGCCCGTTGCCGTCGCACCGGGGGTCGGCAAGCGGCTCAACTCCGTGCCGTCGGGCCGGTAGCGGAACAGGGCGATGGGTGGGTAGGTCGAGGCAATCCACACCGCTTCACCGTCCCAGGTGATGCCGCTCGAATGGGCGGTCGTGGTCGGAAAGGTGCGCAGCGTGTGCCCATCTGCCCAATCGAGCAGGGAGGCGTGGAGATCGTGCTGGTCAATCACCCAGAGGCCGGCATCCGTGGCCTGTAACCCGTTCGGTTGCGGCCCCGGTGTGTACCAGCGCGGCGTCGCGTTCACCTGTTCGTGTGCCCGTTCGATGGTGTGTGTCATCCGGGTCTCCTTCCGGGGAGATGCGACGCGCCCAATACCGATTCCCGATGCATCGTTTTGGTGAAAGGCGGAAGAACCCCTCCCCCGTGCCGCCCTGAGGGCACCCGCCCCCCTGGCCTACGGCGGCGGGAGAGGGGAGGGGTGCGCCACATCGGGGGGAACCGTTCATCAGGAATCGGTATGATCCGCAAGTGCGTCGCGCGTTCCCGTATTTTCTCACAGGTTTCCCCTCAGTGCCGCGCCGGTTGTGGGAGCGGTGTGGCGGTGGGGGTTGTGGCGGTGATCGCGGTCGGGGCCGGATGATTCGTGGCGTTGCTCGTCGGTTGCGCGGCGACCGTTGCGGCGACGCCTGCCGCCGATGTAGCGACCGGGGCGGTGGGATGCGCGGTCGGGGCGATGTTCGGGCGCGGGGCAAAGAGCGGCGTCGGCTGGTACGGGCCGTAGGGCAGCACGTCCGCCGCGCTGAAGCCGAGCCAGTCCTGCAACAGGGCGGCATAGACCTGCCGGAAGTCCTGCTGCACGATCAGATTGCCCCCTGGCAAGTTCGCCGGGTCGAGGCTGGGGGCATTGCCGAACATCCCGCCCGTGATGCTCGGCCCCATCACGAACATCACCGAAGCGCTCCCGTGGTCGGTGCCCTGCGAGGCGTTCTCGCCCGGTCGCCGCCCGAACTCCGAGAAGGTCATCAGCGTCACGTTATCGGCGAGGCCGTGTGCCGCGAGGTCCTGGAAAAAGGCGTCCACCGCCTGGGCGAAGGTGGCGAGCAGGCCGTCGTGCGCGTTCTTCTGCGTCACATGCGTATCAAACCCGCTCGTGGAGACGAACAACACCCGCGCGCCCACGCCGCCATGAATCATCTGCGCCACCGTTTGCAACCCACCGGCGAGCGAGGAGCGCGGATACGTGACCGCCGGGGTGTACCCTGCTTTGGCTATCGCGGCAACACCGGAAATCGCCTGCTGCGCCGCCTCATGGCTGTCCACGACGAGCTTTTTATACGGGTTACTCGTGCTGCCGCTATTGGACGCCATGTAGTCGTACAGGGCGGAGATCATCGCGGGGTCCACCTGCCCCCCGGCAGGCTTGTACGCGAAGCTGCCGAGCGAGCCACCGAGGGCGATGTCAATCGGTTGTTGCCCGACCAGGGCCTGCGGCACGGTGACACCCAGGCTGACGGCGACGAGCGCGGGGTGGCTGGCGAGGTGATCGAGTGAGTGCCCGATCCAGCCGAGGCTACCCGTGCGCTGGTCGTCGCCCGTCATCCAGATTTCGGTGCCGCGAAAATGGGAGTAATTTGGCTGGGGATACTCCACGCCCTCGATCACGGCAAGCTGGCCGCTGTTCCAGTAGTTGAACAGGGGGCGCAGGTTCTGGTTCAGTGCGAGGTCTTTCGTCAGGGAGATCAGGGTGGTCGGGTCTTGTTTGATTGTGGGGCGCAGGGTGGCGTAGTGCGGGTCGGTGAAGGGAACCACGGTGTTCAACCCGTCGTTGCCGCCCGAAAGCTGCACCACCACGAGCGTGCGCTGCGTGGGGTCGCCGGGGATGTTCGCGCCCGTTGCAGTCAGACGCGGCGCGGCAAGCGGCGCGCTCCGCACGGCCGCTTCCGCCCCGCGAAAGAGCGGCACGCCGGACCCGGCCAGCCCGACACCGAGCGCACTGCCCGCGCCATAACGCAGCAGGCTCCGACGCGACAGGTGAAACTTCTCGGAGAGGAAAGGCATTGGCGCACTCCGTTCGCGTACATCGGTGGTCAGTGGTCGGTGATTCGTTGATCGCTTCTCGTTGCTGCCGATTACTAGCTGGCCTGATATTCCGGTCCGGCGAGGATGACCTGGGCAACGAGGCGCTGGCCGTTCGTGGCGTTCGCGCCGATGCTGCCGGTGCCGGTGAACCGGGCGCGCACATCGGGCGGGATGGGCAGGCCGCCGAGCGCGTCCGCCAGACTCACCACCCAGGCATCGGTCGCGGGTGCGGAGTAGGACGTGACGCCACCAAGCACGGTCGCCCCCTGATTGAAGCGCAAAATCTGGTTCGAGGGGCTGACCCACGCCGGGCCGGTGGGCCATCCGCCGACATTGGGCGGCACAAAGAACGTGATCCCCTGCGCCACGAGTAGCGACTGAATCTGCGCGTCCGGTACGGTGGTAATGCCCAACCCGCGCAGGATGCCGATCAGCCACTGTACGGGGTTTTTCAGGTGGTTCGACAGCACGCGCGGGAGGTTAAAGGCATCCGAGTTGAACATCGCCCGCAGCACGCTGCGAATCTCGCCATTTGTCGCGTTCCATGCAGCGATCATCGGCGTAAGTTCGGCGTCTGAGGGATCGTCCGCGACAAACCACTGAAACAGCTTTTTTGAGATGAACTTCGCCGTGGCGGGCTGCCCGACGATCAGGGCGCAGAAGCTGTCGAGGTTGAAGTTGGCGGTCTGGCCGAGGATCGTTTTGTTGCCGCTGTCGAACCGGGTGGCGTCAAACGCCACGGTGCCGTTGTCCGCCAGCGTCCAGCCCGTGCAGGCCCGTGCCGCTTCGCGCACATCAGTCTCGGTGTAGTTGCCAATGCCCATCGAGAAAAGCTCCATGCTCTCGCGGGCGAAGTTCTCGTTCGGGTGGCTCTTGATATTGTCCTTGTTGTCGAGATACACCATCATCGCCGGCCCCTTCGCTAGAGTGACGAAGAGATCGAGGAAGTTGCCCATTCCCTTCTGGCGGAATGTCTGGTTCTGGTCAAGCATGTACGGGGGGCGCTGAACCACGTCGTTGCCCGTGGCAAAGTGGTTGTGCCAGAAAAACGCGAGGTGCTCCTGCAGGGGGAAATCCTGCCGGATGTACAACTGGTTGCACCACCAGGGCTGAATCAGCGCCATGTCCGCGCTGTTGCGGGCGTTCACCGCGTTCTGGTACGCCTGTTTGTCGGCGGGGGTGCCGTTCACGGGGTAGGGAGGCCAGGGTGCGAGCGCCGGGGCGGTGGCATTGGGCACGTCGAGGGCGGCGTTGCCCAATACCTGCTCCACGGTGGCGGCGTAGCCGAGGGCCAACGTGGCATCCACCTGTGCAGACGTTGCGCCAAGATTGGCTCGCCATAACAGTTGTTGAACGCGGTCTCGATCGCTCATGCTGCTCTCCCTTGTGCCGCGACGCTTGAAAAGCCGAAATACTTAAGCCGAACATGCCCGTCATTCAGTATAAACGAAGAACAGACGAATATGTGATGCGCGTGTATGCATAAGGAAATGTGACGACTAGCCCTGCCGTTTACACGTCAATTGGTATTAAAATTTCCATTTAAGTTTTGCTATTGCTTTTAGTACTTCGTGATTAGCTCGACTAGCGAGCGGCAGTCGCGGTGGGCGATGTGGCGGAGCGCAGCGTAGCGACGGGTTGCGCGCGGGGCGTTTCCGCCGGGGCACGCGTTTCCGGTTCCGATTGCGTGGTCACGGGTACGGCGGTATGTGGTGTCGGCTGGGGTATGGGGGTTGCGGTGCCCGTCATACCCACCATACTCATCATACCCGCCGTGCTTGTTAGCGACGTTACCGGCGTTGCGGGCTGGGTTGCCTCCCTAGCGCCAACGGTGGACGTGGGTGCCGTCGTAGCCGTCATAGCTGTCGTAATCGTCGCGGTCGTCGCACTCGCAGGCGGTGTGGACGAAGATGCGGTGATCGTGAGTTGCGGCATAGTTGTCTGAGGCGTCACTGAGGGCATGGATGGAGATGGGGATGGGAATGCATCCGGCGTGCCCTGGGGCGTTACCGGCACGGTGATTACCGTGCCGTTTCCTGCTGTTGCCGTCGCGCTGCCTGTGGGCGTCGCCTGACCGGTCGGCGTGGTGCTGGCTATCGGTGTCTCGGTCACGGTCGGCTCAGGGGTTGGCACAATCGGTAGGGGTATCACGACCGGCGGTGCAGGTGGTATGACCGGGGCGACTGGCGTTGCGGGTGGTGCGGATGGCGCGAGCATGGGAGTGCTCGTTGTCATCGGGGGCACGGGCGTGGCGGATGGTTCCACAGGCGGTGCGGTTGCGGTAGGCGCGGTAGCAGTGGGAGACGCTTCCGCCGTTGGGGTGATTGCCACCGTTGTGGTCGGAGTATCCGTGGTTGTGGCAGCCGCAGCCGGTGGCATGGCAGGCGCGGCGGGCATGGCGGTAGTCGCGGCAACGGTGCCGGTGGCCGTGATCGTGGCCGTGGTCGTATTCATTGGCGATACGCCAGGGGAACTGGTCATCGCGGGCGTACCGGCAGGCACTGTCCCGACATCCGCAGTTGAAGCGGGCGCGGTGGTAACGACCGTGGGCGGCATCGCCGTGCCGGGAACACTCATTACCGAGGTGCTCATCACGGCAGTGGCAGGAGTCGTGGGGGCAGTTCCACTTGCCGTACCGGGAACACCCATCATGGGGGTATCCATCATCGAAGCGGTGGGAGTCGTAGGAGTGTTTCCACCCGCCGTGCCGGGAAGCGCGGGGACCGTCCCACCGGTCACGCCAGGTGCCGGTGCGGTCGGCGCTGGTGCGGAAGTCGGCGGCGGGGTCGCGGGTGGTGGTGGCACGGCAGTCGGCAGGCCCACGGCGCGCTGAAACGCGGTGACAGCGGGATAGGTGATCGTTTGCACCCCCGTGAACACGGCGGCGGAAACGGGACGCCCCACCGTGGCGAGCAATAGCAGCACAACGGCGACGACGGCGGCAATCCCGCGCACGCGGCCTGTGAGAAAGCCGGGAAAGCGCAGGGGGGGCGTGACGCCGCGTGCCGATGCTGCCGGTGCGGTTGCGGCGGCGTCGAGGCTGGCATTGAGGCGGGCGAGGGCATCGGCACGCGGGGTGACGCGCACCGCCTGCTCCTCCAACGCGGCGGTGATCACGGCATCTGGCAGCAGGGCGGCAGGTTGCTGGCTCATGATGCCTCCCCTCCCATCTGGGTCGCCGCTTCACCGGGAGCGGTGAAAGGCAGGGAAGCCGTGCGCATTGCCGGGCCAATCACCGCCGCCAGCGCCTGCTGTGCCCGGAACAGGCGGCTCTTCACCGTGCCCCGGCGCACCTGCATCGCGTCCGCCATTTCCGCTTCACTCAACCCCGCGTAGTAGCGTAGCACGAGCACGGCGCGCTGGTAGGCGGGCAACTGCTCCATTGCCTCCCAGATCGCTTCGCGCAATTCGGCCTGCTCCGCGCGCTCGGCAGGGCCGGGGTCGGGATCGGCGCCGAGCAGGGTATCGGCGTCGTCGAGCGGCATCACGACACCGGCACGACCATCGCGTTTCAGGTAATCCATGCTCACGTTATGCACGATGCGGTAAAGCCAGGGGAGAAAGGGCCGGGTGGAATTATAGGTACGAAAGGCGGAAAACAGCTCCACAAAGACGAGTTGGGCGATGTCGTCCGCCGCATCTTCACGGCGTGTGATGAGGTAGGCGCTGCGGAAGACGCGCGCGTGGAAGCGCTCGAACAACACGGCAAACGCCGCGCGGTCCTGCTCCTTGCACCGCCGTAAGAGAGCGGCGAGATCATCCGCGTCGCTCATCACCCATTCCCTTCCGCCACGTCACTCGTGGCGCCCCCGGATGGTGTCCGCCATCGCATGAACTGTTCCAGTAATTTTTGCCGACCAGTCGTGTTTTTCGTCTGCTAACCGTATGTACCGATTGGGCGGCTTACGCGCATATTGGCGAACAACGAAGAACACACAAAGACAGCATAGCATATAAACTTACATTATCAATCAAAATATCGAAATTTACACGGGCAGAAACTCCCCAAATCTGGAACCGTTTTGCGTTGATACGAGTATTAGGAGTGAAATTGGGACAAGGTTATCGCTCCATACGTGGAGAGGGAATCAACATGATACGCCTCGCTCAGTACCATCGTCCCTGGAGTGTGCCGTGGCGGCCCGTGTTTGTGGCGTCGGATGGCGACGAAGCGGAAGCGGCGGTCGCGCGGTCTTTGCGCGTCAGCTCCCCCTCCATGGTGGACGAGATCGTGACGGCATCGCTGCGACTCGTACGCTCCCGCGATCTCGCGCTCTGGGAACACCAGCGCAATGTCTCGGAATACGCGGCAATCCTCGCGGAGGAACTAGGCTGGGCACCGGAAATGGTCGCGGAGGTCTGGGCCGCCGGTGCGGTGCATGACTTGGGCAAGCTCGCGCTTCCGCACCATATCCTTGCCAAGCCTGGCCCACTGACCGTGGCGGAGTTCGCCCAGGTGCGGGAACATCCCGCTGTCGGCTGCCGCCTGCTCACGGCGGTGGGTGCGCCCGCCACCCTTGTGATAATGGTGCGGGATCACCATGAGCGGTGGGACGGCACGGGCTACGCCTTCGGGCAGGCAGGCGCGGCGATTAGCCCCGGCGGTCGCGTACTCGCGGTGGCGGACACGCTGGATGCGATGTTGCAAGATCGCCCGTACGCCGCCGGTCGTCCCTTCGCGGCGGCGGTGACAGAGATCGAGCGATGCGCGGGGCAGCAGTTCGATCCCGTAGTCGTCGCCGCGCTCAGCCGCGTCGTTGCCCTGCATGGCTCTATCTATTTCCGCGCCGAAATGCGGATTCTCCCCCTCGCACGCGGCTATATTCGGGGAACCCCTCCCAGAGTGGAATGAACCCCTCAGCGCGAACCACGGCGTAAGCGAATGCCGCGCTCGGTGCCATTGCCTCCGCGAATACGTTGGGCGGTAAATAGCCCGGATGCGAATGGAACCGCTTGGCGTTGTCCGCGCCCTCGATGAATCGTTCGAGGTTCCCCCCGGCTTCTGCGAAGGTTCGATAGTCCTTCACGTACCCCTCCTCGTGCTTGACTGTTTCGTAGAAACTCTCCGCTTTGGCATTGTGGCACGGCTTGGGGGAGCAACCACCATCCGCCGCTGCCTGCCACCGCGATGCCGCGCAACCGCTGCTCGCGCGTACTGCTCTCAGCCTCGCGCCACGACTTTGGCAAAGCCCTGCCCGAAACGAACGTAGTAGTCACTCCCCGTCACGTCCGGTACAATGTGGGGTGGAAGATCGCGCGCACGCGCGCTTCCCCGAATTGGGAACAATAGCGAAACGATCTCCTCAAGTCTGTGAGGGCAGGACATGTTCAAATTTCTTGGCAAACTCTTCGACTCCAATGAGAAGGCCGTGCGCGTCTATCAGCCACGGGTCAACGCAATTAACGCGCTCGAAGACGAGATGCGGGCGCTCTCGGACGACGAACTGCGCGAAAAGAGCCGCGAACTGAAGCGGCGCCACCTCGGTGGCAATGGCGTGAGCGTCGCCGACGGTGATGAGGGGGCCGATGATACCGACGGCCATGACGGTGACGACCTCGAAAGCCTCGACGAACTGCTCGTGGAAGCGTTCGCGCTCGTACGAGAGGCGTCACGGCGCGTGCTGGGGATGCGCCACTTCGATGTGCAACTGATCGGTGGGATGGTGCTGCACGAGGGCAAGATCGCCGAGATGCGCACAGGCGAAGGCAAAACGCTCACCGCCACGTTGGCGATGTACCTGAACGCGCTCACGGGTGAGGGCGCACACCTGATTACCGTGAACGACTATCTCGCCAAGCGCGACGCGCGCTGGATGGGGCAGTTGTATCACTTTCTCGGCCTGAGTACGGGCATCATTCAGCACGACAGCGCCTTCATCTACGACCCCGACTACGCCGCCGAGGACGAGAGCTACGAGAACTTGCGCCCCGTGCCCCGCCCGGAGGCGTACAACGCGGACATTACCTATGGCACGAACAACGAGTTCGGCTTCGATTACCTGCGTGACAACATGGTCTTCGATGCGTCGCAGATGGCGCAACGGCCGCTCGTGTACGGCATTGTGGACGAGGTAGACAACATCCTCATTGACGAGGCGCGCACGCCACTCATCATCTCCGGCGACGCGCAGGAGGCCACGGACCAGTACGAGCGCTTCGCCGCCATCACCCGGCAACTGCGCAAAGAGCGCGACTACACGATAGATGAGAAACAACGCTCCGCGCTCTTCACGGAGGAGGGGATTGACCGCGTGGAGGAGATCGCCGGTATCCCGCCGGGGTCGAGCATCTTCGACGAGCGGTATGCGGACCTGACGCACTATATGGAAAACGCCCTGAAGGCGCAGGTGATCTACCAGCGGGACAAAGACTACATCGTGCGCGACGGCGAAGTGGTGATCGTGGACGAGTTCACGGGCCGTCTGATGGATGGCCGACGCTACTCCGAAGGGCTGCACCAGGCCATCGAGGCGAAGGAAGGCGTGCATGTCCGGCGCGAAAACCGCACGCTCGCCACGATTACCTTTCAGAACTACTTTCGTATGTACGAGAAGCTGGCGGGCATGACGGGCACCGCCGCGACCGAGGCGGAAGAGTTCTTCAAGATTTACAAGCTCGAAGTCGTCGCCGTGCCCACGAATCAGGAAATGGTGCGGCAAGACTTGCCGGACTACGTGTTCAAGGATGAGACCGCGAAGTTCAGCGCCGCCGCGAAGGAAATCGCGGAGCTGCACGAGAAGGGGCAACCCGTGCTGGTCGGCACGGTATCCGTGGAAAAGAGCGAGCTGCTTTCGGAACTGCTCGAACGGCGCGGCATCCCGCATAGCGTGCTGAACGCGAAGTTTCACGAGCGTGAAGCGGAAATCGTCGCGGGGGCCGGGCAGCAGGGCGCGGTGACGATCGCCACGAACATGGCGGGCCGGGGCACGGACATCAAGCTCGGCGATGGCGTGACGGAACTCGGTGGCCTCTACATCCTCGGTACGGAGCGGCACGAGGCACGGCGGATTGACAACCAGTTGCGCGGGCGCGCGGGCCGTCAGGGCGACCCCGGCGCGTCCCGGTTTTTTGTGTCGCTCGAAGACGACCTGATGCGCCGCTTCGGCTCCGACCGGATCAAGAGCGTGATGGGCCGCTTGGGTGTGGATGATGACACGCCCATCGAGAGCGGCATGATTTCCAAGGCCATCGAGAGCGCGCAAACCAAGGTCGAGGGGTACAACTTCGACCTGCGCAAGCATGTCGTGGAATACGACGATGTGGTGAATCAGCAGCGCGAGAAGATTTACGAAGACCGCCGCAAAGTCGTCGAGGGCGACGACATGAAGGACGCGGTGCTGGAAGCGGTGATCGCCGAAACCACGCGGCTCGTGGACGACTACAAGCGCGACATTGACGAGGACTACGACGCCGACGGCCTGCGCAAGGCGCTCAGTGGCATCCTGCCGGTGCCGAACGAGTGGGAGCCGAACACGCGCGATCTGGAAGCGCTGCGGGAAGACGTGATCGCGCTTGCGGAGGAGGCATACGAGGCGAAGGAAGCCGAACTGGGCGCAGAGAACCTGCGCCAGTTGGAGCGCTTCGTGATGCTGCGCGTGATTGACACGCTCTGGGTGGAGTACCTGACCGCGATTGAAGACCTGCGCATCGGCATCGGCCTGCAAGCATACGGGCAACGCGACCCGCTCGTTGCGTTCAAGACCGAGGGCTACCGGATGTTTCAGCAGTTGCAGAACAACATCCGCCATGACCTCGCACATACGATTTTTCAGGTTACGCTCGTTTCCCAGCCACCGCCGGACGAAAGCGTGTACGCGGGGGCGACCACGAACCGCGAGGAGGAAGAAGCGCCGACCGCGAAGCGTAACAAGGCGAAAGCCGCCGGAAACAACGCGAAGATTGGTCGCAACGCGACTTGTCCCTTCGGCACGGGCCGCAAGGTCAAGACGTGCTGCGGTGTCTGTGGCCTGAGCGCGGGCTGTGACGGGCGTGGGGCCATGAAGTTTGGCGCGGCGAGTGCGAGCGCGAACAAGGCAAGCAGCAAGGTGAACGTCGCGGGGTAACTTCCATCCGGTACACCTCTGACGATGGCGCGGCAATCGCCTGCCGCGCCATCGTGTATCATGGGGCATCATCGCACCGCCCGCTTCCGCGCACAGGAGGAACGCTATGACATTAACCGCACTTGCCCGCCCGCTGACGATGCGCTCAACCGATGCGACGTGGACGGCGGCGGATTGGGAACAGTTGTCCGATGACGGCAACCGTTACGAGATCATTGACGGAGTGCTGTACATGAGCACCGCCCCCAGCATGTTTCACCAATGGATTAGCGGCAGGGTCTATCAAGCATTAGAGAGCCAATTGGGCAGGACAGGCATCGCGCTCGTTTTTTATGCCCCGGCAAGCGTCTTCATGCCCGGTTGTGACCCGGTACAGCCCGACCTCCTTGTCATTCGACAGGAGGATCGCGGCATTATCCGTGACAAGCGTGTCTATGGTGTGCCCGCCTTGCTCGTGGAAATCTTGTCGCCCTCGAATGCCGAGGTGGATTTGCAAACCAAGCTCGCCGCGTTTGCGCGGGCAGGGGTGCCGGAATACTGGATCGTGCGCCCCGCCGAGCACGATGTGCTTGTCTGCACTGAGCCGGTCATGGCAGCGGGACGGTATCAGATCACCACACACGTTGCGTCGGATGGTGAACTGGTTTCGCCCACGCTACCCGTGCGTGCGCATGTCGCCGATTTTTTTGCGGGTGCGCCGGACACCACGTTGTAAGCCGGGCGTGTAATGTTTGTGAGGTAATACAGCGGTAAGGGAAGGGAAACAATGTACCACGGCTCGCATACCCTGTCCCGTTCGCTCCCTCGTCGCACGCTTCTGCGTGCCGCCTCCGCTGGGTGCGTGGGTGCGATCACCGGCGTACTTGCTGCGTGCAGTCGTACCACGACTCCGCAAGTGTCCCCGCTTCCTCCTGCCGCCATACCCGCGGCGCGTACCGTAACGGGAACGTATCCGATTCTTGTTTCCGTTGGCCAAACCGCGCACCCGGTAGACCCGCTCACCCTTGCGGACATTCCCGGAGTTATGCCGCGCGCATTCGCGTTGAGCTACGGCGGTGACTTCAGCCCTGATGGGCGCACGTTCGCCCTCTCCTCTTCGCCCGATGTCTCCCGGCACACCGACAGCACCCTGCAATTCATTGACCTCCCCACCTGGACTGTGACGTCCACCACCGCCATTGCCGACGATTTCATGTTCGGGATGCTGTTCACTGATGACGCGCGGTACCTGTACTGGCTGGTGGCGATGCGCCGTGACCGCGCCCACACCATCCCGCTCGACTTCGACCTCGTGCAGTATGACCGCACCCACGACACCACGCGCGTTGTCACGTCGCTCCCCCCGTCGTTCGTACCCGGTTTTTTCCCCTTCGACGCGCGGCTTTTCGATGCGGGGCGCAAGCTAGCAATTTATGGCGTGCCCACGGATGGGGAAAACCTCGCCACCGATGCCCCGCGTGTGCTGATCGTGGATGTGCAGCGCGGTGTGATCGCGGCAGATGTGCGCCTCGATGCGGTGAAAGCCGGGCAATTCGCCGAGCCTCCAAATACTCTGGCGTACCACCTGTACGATCCCGGTCTCGCGTGGGATGTCGCGCACGACCGGCTGTATGTCGGTCATGCGGAGGCCGAGCGGGTAACGGTGGTGGATCTCGCGCGCGGGGTCGTGGCGGCACCGGTAGACATCCGTTCCGCGCCTACTGCATTGCAGCGCGTCCGGCAATGGCTAGCGCCCTCGGTGGCCGCGAAAGGTGGGCAGAGTAGCGGCTGTACGGCGGTACTCACCGACGATGGCAGACGGCTCTTTCTGACGTGGTACGGGCGGGAAATCATGCAATGCCCCAATGGAACGGCGGGACCGGTCGTCACGCCACAGACAACGCACGCCGTGGATACCGGTCGTTTGCAGTTGATCGGCACACTCAACGTGCCCGCCGGGCAACTCGTGCCGACGCCGGACGGGCGCACTCTGCTTTCGCTTGTGTGGGATGAGCCGAACGCACCGACGCCTGCGGCAACGCAAGGCGCGCCGACGCAGCTCACGGTAATTGATGTGCCAACGCTGAGGGAGCGCGGGCACGTTATGGTTGCAGATAGGGCGTCATTCGTGGGCTTCTCGGCGGATGGACGGCTCGTGTACCTGCAAGGTTCGACGCCCCCGCCGACGACGCGCGGCGATCTGATCCAGATTGTCTCCCTCGACACGCGGCAGGTGATCGCCGAGCGGACCCTTCTCAGTGGTGGGGGAAGTTTATTGGTGAAGCGCGACTGGTGACGTGACGTGCCCGAAGGCTGCGGGGTCGTGGGAAAGCGCGGCGAACCGGGGCAGGGCGACCCCGAATGCCCTAACCCCCAACCCCTTCCCTTTAGAGAAGGGGAGTGTGCCTTTGGAATATCGGGGCGATGGGGGAACGCTGTTACCTTGCCGTGTCTCACTCCCCTTCCCTAAAGGGAAGGGACCGGGGGTTAGGGCATTGCGCTAAACTTCTGGGTTGTAGCCTCGGAAGTCTTTCACGACATCGGATATCTGCGAAACGAGTTTGGTGATCGCTTCGCGGCGTGTGCTGCCCAAATAGCCGAAACCAATCACGGCGAGGAAAATCGCTCCCCAGAGCGCGTACTCACTCGTGGGCGCGCTGACGCGGGCCGAGCCGACGTTTGCAGGCGATTCCGGTTGTTTGGGAGTGACGGTGGCGGGGTTAATCTCCGCCGGGTCAACGTTTGTGGGTATTTCCATTGTGGGCATTCCTCCTGTACTGCTGTCAGCCACGTATCAGTCATGACCGGCTTGCCCCACAAGTGCGGGTGTGGGGGCGAGAGATTCCACGAGCCGCGCACGGTGCATGTTGTCCATTGAATCGAGCAGTTTCGTCAGCACCATCTCGGCGAGCATCAGGCGTTCCTCGTCGGTCATCAGGTCCATTGCCTGTTCGGCGACTTCGCGAATCGCTTCCACGCGCTCTTCCGGCGACATATTGGTAATCACCGTGTCCACCAGACCCCGTAACACGCCCATCTGCGCGCACTCCTCTCGTTCACATTTTCACAAAGTATATCACCGATTGCGCGCGCGATCTCTTTCGTGCGACACTACGGAACATGTCGAGTATTCTGGTCCTCACGGACATCCATGCGAATAAGGAAGCTCTGGCGGCCGTGGTCGCCGATGCCGGCCCGTGCGACGCGATCTGGTGCCTGGGGGACATGATCGGGTACGGGCCGGACCCCGTGTACTGCCTGCAATGGGCACGGGAACACTGCGCGGTGGTACTCGCGGGCAACCACGATGTCGCCGCCTATGACGCGGCGCAGCTTGCCCGTTTCAACCCGAATGCCCTCGCCGCCGCTGAATGGACCAACGCGCAACTCACCGCCGAAGACCTCGACTACCTACGCTCATTGCCCTCGCTTTGCGTGCATGAGGGCGTGACGCTCGCGCATGGCAGCCCTGCCAATCCCCCGGAAGGGCCGGTCTGGACGTACATCCTGACGGTGATAGACGCCGTAGATGCGTTTGCCGCCTTTGACGGGCCACTGTGCTTTGTCGGCCATACCCACGTCGCGTGTGCCTACGGGAAATCGGCGGTGGGCACGTACCGCACTGTGGAGGAACCGGGCACGCCCTTTTCACTCACGGATCCCGCCGACGCCCGCTACATCATCAACCCCGGCGGCGTCGGGCAACCGCGCGACCGGAACCCGGACGCCGCGTACCTGCGGTATGACCCGGACACGCGACAGGTCACCTGGCGTCGTGTGCCGTATGACCGCGCGGCGACGCAGGCAAAGATGCGCGACCTGCACTTCCCCGACCGCCTCATCACCCGCCTCGAACGCGGCATGTAATCGGTGCGGGGGACGAACCTGACACGACGTTTGAGACCGCTCAACCACTATTGAGGACAATCCAGCCAAGAGAGGGAACAATGATGATCGCTCTGAGCAACCGCGTGCATCTTTTTGCGCGTCCAGACATCAAAGAGGAGTTGACCACGTTCTTTACCTCCATTTTTGAGTGCAAGTCTGCGGTGATAACGGGAACATCCATGCTGGTCTTCCAGTTCCCCAATAACGCGACTTTGAGCGTTGATTTCACTGCGGACGCGCTCGATACGGAACATGCCGGTTACGGGGCCTGGCTCGAGGTGCAGACCGACGACCCCCCGGCCCTGCAAAGAAAGGTGCTCGCGGCGGGCCTGTCCCAGGTGGATTACGCCACCGGACGCTTCTATTTTCGGGCGCCGGGCGGGCAAGTGTGGGGAATCCTCCCCATCCGTGAATCCTGAGGTCGGTGGCGGTCTTCGTTTCGCTCCTATACACTGCTGATTGCTGAAAAACACGAACGTATGTGCGATACTGCATACGTGGTGTATGGCGAAATGGGAGGCGGGAATCGTGGTGAAGAAAGCGGCGCGGGGGCGAACGAACTACGTGTGCAGTGCGTGCGGCTATGAATCGCCCGTGCTATATGGGCGGTGCCCGCAGTGCGAAGCGTGGGGCACGCTCGTGGAAACGGTAGAACTGCCGGAACCGAGCGCGGCGAGCGCGCGACGCAATGGCATTGCCGCGTCCCTCCCCGCCACTGCGACGCGCCCGACACCGCTTGCGCGCGTCTCGTCGGAAGGGTTCGCCCGCGTGCCCCTGGGCATGACCGAGGTGAACCGCGTGCTCGGCGGTGGCCTCGTGCCCGGCTCGCTCGTGCTGCTCAGTGGTGATCCCGGTATCGGCAAATCTACGCTGCTCCTGCAAGTCGTGGCGCGGATCGCGGCGGAGCACGGCTCCGTGCTGTACGTCTCGGCGGAAGAATCGCCGCAGCAGATCAAGCTACGGGCGGACCGCCTGGGCGTGCCGCAGGATGCGCTGTTCGTCGTCGGCGAAACGGACATAGATACAATCATCGCCCACGCCGCCGCAATGATGCCGCAGGCGCTCGTGGTGGACTCGATTCAGACCGTGGCGCTGGATACCGTGCAAAGCACCGCCGGCAGCGTCACGCAGGTGCGCGAATGCACGGGTGCGCTGATGCACTGGGCGAAAACGAGCAACGTGCCCGTGCTGATCGTTGGGCACGTCACGAAAGACGGCACTATCGCGGGGCCGCGCGTGCTGGAACACATGGTGGACGCGGTGCTGTATCTGGAGGGCGACCGCTTCGGACAGTATCGCGTGTTGCGCAGCGTGAAGAACCGCTTTGGCAGCACGGACGAGGTCGGCGTCTTTGAGATGGCGGGCGCGGGGATGATCGAAGTGACGAACCCCAGCGAGGCGTTTTTGCAGGAGCGCGCCCTGAATACCGCCGGAAGCACGATTGCCGTGACGTTGGAAGGCACGCGCCCGATCCTGGTGGAGGTGCAGGCATTGACCAGCCCGACGCCCTATGGCACACCGCGCCGCACCGCGAATGGCATTGACACGAACCGGTTGCTGCTGCTCACTGCCGTGTTGTCGCGCCGCGTTGGCGTGCCGCTAGGGGAGCAGGACGTGTTCGTGAACGTCGTCGGTGGACTGAAGATCGCGGAACCGGCGGCAGACCTCGCCGTCTGTACCGCCCTCGCCTCGGCGCAACGTGGCGTGCGCGTGGACCCGAAAACGGTGTGCATCGGCGAAGTCGGGCTGAGCGGTGAATTGCGCAGCGTGCGTGACCTCGACCGTCGCCTCGTGGAAGCGGCGAGCCTCGGTTTCACGCGCGCCGTGGTGCCCGCCACCCTGCGCCGGGGGCACGGCGCCGCGCCCGCCGCGTTGCAAATCGTCCGTTGCGCGACACTGCGCGAGGCAATCACCGCCCTGCTCGGCGAAGGCGACGACAACCGAGACGAGCTATAGCATACGAAACGCGCCTCAGGGCAGCACGAGTTCGCCGTGTGGGGTCTGAAGGGCGACGCGATGCAAGCCGGGGTTTCCTGGCACGAATCGCAGGGGTATTTCCGTAGCGGCGGTATCGCCGACCCAGTGTTGCAGCAGATCGGGGTCGCCCGGCGTCAGTTCGAGCCATGCAATACCCTGTGGCTCGACGCGATGCGCTGCCGGGGTCAAGCCGGGGTATTGGGCGGGGTCGTCCCACTGCATAAAGAAGGGAAGCCAGCCCGCGATGAGCGCGAGGGTCAGCCCCGCCGCGCGCCACGTCAGCAGGGTACCGTCTGGGCGATGCCGGGTGCGGTGTTCGACTGCGAGGCCACGCGCGGCGGCAATAGCGTCGAGACCGTCCGTGCGCAACGACCAGCGTACGAGCCGGTCGCCGTGTGCGATCTGCCGGAGCAGTGCCTGCCCGTACGGATTGCCCTGTGCCTCCGCTTCATCCACCACACCGAGCAGTTCAAAATAGGCGTCGCCCAGGGGCACGATGCGGTTGGCGGTGCCCAGGCCGGGGTGCCTGCCGCCTTCAATCACGGTCAATCCCCGCGCTTCGATCCGCCGCGTGGCGGCATCGAGGTCGCGCACGCCGTAAATGATCTGTGACAGTGCGAGCACTGTTCGGTGTCCTTCTGGTGCGCTTCGTTGCGCCTCAATGCGGGTCAGGGGTCGAAAAACGCGGCAACGTGTCCGGTGGCATGGGCGGCAAGGGCGTCGCGTATCGGGTCGGCATGTCCGGGGTGGAGAGGCAGGGCCATTGTTTCCGCTTCGGTGAAGAATCCCGCCGCGAGCGTTTCATTCGAGGGGCCGGGCGTGCCGTCGAGTACGTCCGCAAGAAAACTATTATGAATCCAGTGCGAAACGATGTTGAAGCCGTGGAGGCGCGTGTTATAGATACCAAGCAATGCGGTGACCCGCACATGCACGCCTGATTCTTCCCATGCTTCGCGTGCGGCGGCAGTTGCCGGTGACTCACCGTACTCTACAATTCCGCCCGGCAATGCCCACCGCGCGTTGTCCATCCGCTGAATCAGCAGGAGCCGACCCGCCGCATCGAAGGCCGCAGCCGATGCGCCGACCTTTGCCGTTTGCGTACCTGGTTGGTCGGTGTACCAGCGTGCCGCAGTATCAGGAGAGACTGCGAGGGTGCGCGCGAGCAATTCAGCGGCGATGGCGAGAAAGCGTTCGTATCGCTCGCGGTCGTAATGGTCTTTCGTCCAGTGCAGCCCGGTTCGGGCCTCGGTCGCCAGCGTGTCCGCGAGTTGCGCCACGCGCAGCGCGGTCAGGGACGCGGGTGTCTCGTCGCTCATCGTGTGACGCTCCTTTGGTTGGCAAGGGCGAGAATGGCGTCGGCGAGAGCGGACGCGGCATCGGTGGGCGCGAGGGCGAGGGCGGCGGCGCGCATCGCGGCGAGTTTCGTGGGGTCGCGGATCAGGGCGAGCGCGTCTGCGGCGAGGCTGTCTCCCGTCACCTCGGTTTGCGGACGGAGCAGGGCGGCCCCGGCGTCGGCGAGGACGCGGGCATTTTTGGTCGCCTCATCGCCGCCCGTACCGGGGAGGGGGATGAGCAGGCTCGGTTTGCCTAATGCAGCAAGCTCGGCCACCGTGCCCGCGCCACTGCGCCCGACCACGAGCGTGGCGAGGGCGTACACATCGCGCAGTTCCGCGCCCGTCGTCTCGACCACGGCGTAGCGGCGGCGTAGCTCCTCCGGCAGCGCGTCGCGCACGCGCCGGAGCTTCGCATAGTCGTCGTTCGCCTCTACCGGTCCCGTCGCGTGGATGATCTGCATGTGCGTCAGGAGTTGTGGCAGCGCGGCTTCCAGCCGTATATTGATCGGCGTGGACCCCCGCGCCCCCCCCGTGACGTAGATCGTCGGGAGATCGGGCGAGAGGCCGAAATGCGCCGCCCCTTGTGCCGCGTCGCCGTCAAAAAGCTCCGGGCGCACAGGGTTGCCCGTATGGATGACACGCGCCTTGCCGATTACCGTCCCGTCCGGCACCGTGGGAAAGCTGAGCGTGAGCACGTCCGCGACGCGGCAGATGATGCGCGTTGCCAGGCCCAGTTGCGCCGTCTGCTCATGGGTAAGGACGGGGATGCCACGCCGCGCCGCCGCGAGCGCCGTCGGCACTGCGACATATCCGCCGGTGCTGAACACCACATCGGGCCGGAGGCGGGCGAGCGCGCGCCATGCCTGCGCGAACCCCAGCGGCACGCGGAGCAGGTCAGGAGGCGTTTGCCATGAGAGGTATCGGCGCAGTTTGCCGGTCTGGATGGCGACGAAGGGCACGCCAGCCTCGTCCGCTTTACCGCGCTCGATGCCCCAGGTGCCGCCGATCCACGTCGCTTCCACCGGGCCACGCGCACGCAACGGCGCAAGGGTCGCCAGCACGGGCGAGATATGCCCACCCGTGCCCCCCGCCGCAATCACCAGCCGCAGCGTGCGTGTTTCGCCTGTCTCGCGTTCATCCGCCATGCCCCGTCACCTCCCGCGCAAGGATAGCGCGACGCGGTAACGCGGGGCAAGGTGGCAAGTGCGCAGTGGGGTCACGCCCACGAGGGAACGTGTGAGTCCACGGTTTCGCCACTGGGGATGTACCGACCGGGGAAATCCATCTCCTGCACTTCGGGGGCGATGATGACGTTTTTGCCGATCTCCGTGCCTTCGGGGATGCGCGCGTGCTTGCCCACGAGCGTGAGGCCCGTGTTCACCCGGCGCGGTTCCAGCATGTTCGGGATGTTCTCGCCAAAGCCCAGGCGGCTATGCGCGCCCACGAACACCTGCTTGTCAATGATGCACCCCTGCACCACTGCGCCCTCGCCGATGATCGTGTCACCCATGATGACGCTGTCGCGCACGACCGCGCCTTCACGCACGATCACGCCGGGGGAGAGCACGGAGTGTTCGACCGTGCCGCGAATCACGATGCAGCCGTTCGAGACGAGGGAGCGCGAGACGTATGAACCGTCCATGATCTTCGCCGGCGGCCGCTCCTCCGAGCGCGTATGGATGACCCAGTCGGGGTCGTACAGGTTCAGCGATGGCAGGTCGTCGAGCAGCGCGAGGTTCGCTTCCCAGAATGATTGCAGGGTGCCGACATCCTGCCAGTAGCCATCGAAGCGGTAGGCGTACACGGGGTAGTGCTCGATCATCGAGGGAATGATGTCTTTGCCGAAATCGAGCAGAGTACGCTCCGGGGTATCTTCATTGGTTTCCAGTGTGTCCATCAGGAGCCGCTTGTCGAACACGTAGACACCCATGCTGGCGAGGGTGCTGCGCGGTTTCTCCGGCTTTTCCTGAAAGGCGATCACATGGTCTTCGTCGTCGGTGACGAGGACGCCGAAGCGGTGTGCGTCTTCGTACGGCACCGGCTGCACACAGACCGTGACTGCCGCCTGATGCTTGCGGTGGAACTCGATGAGCGGGCGGTAGTCCATCGCGTAAATGTGGTCGCCGGAAAGGATGAGGGCTTCGGTAAACTGCTTTGGCTCGACATACCACAGGTTGTGGTAGATCGCGTCCGCTGTGCCCCGGTACCAGTCCGAGCGTGCCCGCCCAAGATAGGGCTGCAAGACCTGCACGCCACCACGGGAGCGGTCGAGGTCCCAGGGTTGGCCGATGCCAATGTGGTCATTCAGGGAGTGCGGGCGGTACTGCGTTAGCACGGCGACGCTGTCAATACCGGAGTTGGTGCAGTTCGACAAGGTGAAATCAATAATCCGGTACTTGCCCGCGAAGGGCACCGCAGGTTTCGCTCGCTGACGTGAGAGGATGCTCAACCGCTCACCCTGGCCACCCGCGAGAATCATGGCAGCGACTCGGTCCATCTGGCATCTCCCCTTTCACACCCACGCCTACATCGACATGTGAGATATATATTTGTGCAGGACGTACCGCAATGTACGACCGCCGCAAGGAAAAGAATCCGTGGCGCCCCATCCTCTGTAGCGAGACCGGCGTGACCGACCGGCGCCCACAACATCTGTCGGCCATCTGACCGCCTGCCTTCGGCAATACTCCGGTTGTCGCATCCTGTGATCGCAATGATGATACCAGTATACTCTTACGAAACGATTTGCGGAGATGAATTCGTGGATAAACGATCTGCGAACCGCCAATTGCCGCCTCCAATTTGTGGACGCGGAGGGGTATGCATCTGCTTCAGTGAGGCGGTGTGAAAGGAATGCATCGTGACCGATCTCTTGTACCAGACCGACAGCTACGCGCGCGAAGCCAACGCGACTGTGACCGGGCACGGTGAGGGCAATACAATGACGCTCGACCGCACGATATTGTACCCCGGCGGTGGTGGGCAGCCCTTCGATACCGGGCAACTGGGGTGGGACGGCGGTGTTGCCCGCGTGATCCGGGGCGTGAAAGCGGGGGTGGATGCGGTCTACACCCTAGAAGGCGATCTGCCGCCCGTCGGAACGGCGGTGCAAATGTCCGTGGATTGGGAACGCCGCTACCGTCTGATGCGCACGCACACGGCGATGCACTGCCTCTGCGGCATGGTCTTCCGCGACTACGGCGCACTCGTCACCGGCGGGCAGATGGACCTCGACCGGTCGCGGATGGATTTTGAACTGGACGATCTTTCGCCGGAGCGCGTCGCCGCCATCGAGGGCGCGACCAATGCTGTGATCACCGCAGATCTGCCCGTGCGAGTGCGTATCCTGCCACGCGCGGAAGCGCTCGCGATCCCCGACCTGATCCGCACCAAGATCAACCTTCTGCCCCTCGGTATCGCGGAGATACGCACCGTGGAAATCGTCGGGCTGGATTTACAGGCGGATGGCGGCACGCACGTTGCACACACGAGTGAGGTCGGCGGCATCCGCGTGGTCGGCACGCGCTCAAAGGGGAAAAACAACAAGCGGCTGGAAATCGAACTGATTGACCCCCCACGGTAACGCGCGGACGTGTTGCCCCGCACGCAATACCGGCGATCATTCGCACGCGCGTGTTGGCACTAATGCTGATATAGTACGGAAGCAAGAACGTACATAGCCATAGCGGCGAACACCGGCGCAAGGGAAGGATGGACGGAGATGGCAATAGTGGCCGATACCACGACAGACGCGCCGGGAGATGCGCCGCACCGCGAACCACCGCCGTCCGCACCGCCTGTCTTCACGACACTCACGGTGGGGCGGGTGATGGCGTTCACGGCGGCGGCGCTGTTCGTGATCTTTGTCGCGAATGTGCTCTTGCGGATCACCGATGTGCTGGTGCTCGGCCTGATCGGGATATTGCTCGCCACGGCGATCAACCCGCTCGCGCGGCGGATACAACTGATGGGGTTGCGGCGCCCCGCCAGCATCCTCAGCGTCTACCTGCTGATCTTTCTCGTGCTCGGCGCCCTCGTGGCCTTTGTGCTGCCACCAATCGTGACGCAGGGTACCGACTTCATCAATCGCATCCCCGATTACACGAAGCAGTTTCAGGGCCGTTTCCAGAACAGCGACCAGGTATGGTTGCAAGAGCTTGTCGCGCAAGTGACCGCGCAACTGAATAACCTCTACGAAAAGCCGCCGGACGTGCTCAAACTCGCGCAAGGAGTGGCGGGCAACGTGCTGCAACGCGTGCTCGGCTCGCTGGTCTCAATTGTGACGGTGATCCTCATCTCATTTTACTGGCTGTCGGAGCGCAACCTCATTCGGCGCTCCCTGCTCAGTTTCGTCCAGGAAGCGAACCGCGAGCGCGTCGGCACGATCTGGGACCACATCGAAAGCAAACTGGGGCTGTGGTTCCGCGCGCAACTGACCCTGTGCGCGATCATCGGCGTGTCGTGCGCGGTCTTTTACGGGGTGATTGGCATCAAGTATTGGCCGCTACTCGCGTTTATCGCCGGGGTGGCGGAAATCATCCCGCTGATCGGGCCGTGGATCGGCGGCGTGCCCGCCGTGTTCGTGGCCCTACTGATCAGCCCGGTTAAGGCAATCGTCGTGCTGGTCTTTCTCGTGATTCTGCAGCAAATCGAAGGCAACGTGCTCGTGCCCCGCATTCAGGGGGACGCGATTGGCCTCTCGCCGCTCACCGTGATCCTCGCCATTCTCGCGGGCACGGCGCTCGCGGGGCCGATCGGCGGGTTGCTCGCCGTGCCGTTTGCCGCGACCATTCAGGTGCTGATCCAGGACCTCGTGATCGCGCGGTACACTCCCGAAACGGAGGATTTGCACCCCGCCTTCGCCAATGCCTCGCGGCGGGCGGCGCAGGGCCAGCAGATTGTACCGAACGACGCACAGCCGACGCCCAATGTGTTCCGGCAGGTGCGCAATCTCTCACGCGGCCGCACGCTGCACACTCCCCACCCGAAGCCCGAAGCCACGGATCGCGGCGAAGGGGACGATTAGCGTGGTTCGGGTACATCCTGAATCTTCCTAACCCCCGTGCCACCCGCAGGCGGGTACCCGGTCCCTTGAAGGGAAGGGGTGACTTCCTGCAATGCTTCGATGTTCCCCCGACGCCGCGATATTTTCGCGGTACCCTCCCCTTCCCTTCGTAGGAAGATTCGATGCCCTCCCAACGTACCGCGACAACCACATACCGTTACGCCTTTTGCAGTACATCCGGGTTCAGGAGCGACGGCGGACGCTCGCCGCGCAGGGCGGCGAGAATATTGCGCGCCGCCAGTACGCTCGTCGCGTCACGGGCAGCAAAGGAACCGGAGCCGATATGTGGCGCAACGACGCAGTTGGGTAGCCGCATCAGGGGATGGTCGGCGGGAAGTGGCTCCGGGTCGGTTACGTCCAGACCCGCCGCGAAAATGCGGCCGGTCGTGAGGGCATGAACGAGCGCGTCGGTGTCTACGATAGCGCCACGCGCGGTATTGACGAGTACGGCAGTCGGCTTCATCAAAGCCAGGGCGTCCGCGTCAATCAGGTGGCGCGTGTCCGGTGTCAGGGGCGCGTGGAGCGAAACGAAGTCCGCCTCGCGCAGCAGGTCTGCTTTGTGTTCCCGGTACTCCGCCCCGTAGCGCGCTTCCACGTCGGGAACGCGGCGTGGGCTGTGGTAGAGTACGCGCATATTGAAGCCGGTCGCGCGACGGGCAACCGCCTGCCCGATCTGCCCCAGCCCGATAATGCCGAGCGTGCTACCGTATACGTCCTGCCCCAGGCACGCGCCCGGCTTCAAGATCGTCCACCGGCCCGCGCGGATATATTCGTCGGCAGGGAGCACATTGCGCGCCGCCGCCATCAGCAGCGTCCATGCGAAGTCCGCTGTGGTCTCCGTCAGCACATCCGGCGTATTGGTGAGCATGATGCCCCGCCGCGTCGCTTCCGCGAGATCGAGGTTGTCGTACCCCACGGCGAAGTTCGCCACCACTTTGAGGCGGGGCGCGGCAGCGAAAAGATCGGCGTCGAACCGCTCCGTGACCAGCGCGAGACAGGCATCCTTGTCCGCGAGCATCACCTTTAAGGTGTCGCGGGGGATGCCCTCGTTGGATTGCCACTGCTCCACGTCGCACGTTTCGCGCAGCAACCGCACGCCCACCTCCGGGATGATGCGTGTGATCAGCACTTTCGGTCGCGTCGTACTCATGCGTCTCCTGCAAGGAGTATGCAGTATGCAGTACGCGGTATGCAGTGAAATGCATTGAATCCCCGCTGCATACTGCATACTGCGTTCTGCATACTACCTACTTTGTCAGCCACGTCAGCTTGTCACGTACCTGTGGGTTCACAGGGGTATTTGGCATCTGGCCGCGCAGGGTGCGGGCAGCCTCTTCCCCGACGCGCCGCATCATGATGCGGAAGGTTTCATCGGCATAGCTCGCGGTATGCGGCGTCACCGTGACATTTTCCATCTTCAGCAGGGGGTTGTCGGCGGCAATGGGTTCCTGCTCGAAGACATCCAGGCCCGCTCCGGCGATCTTCTCCACCTGCAACGCCGCGATCAGCGCCGCTTCGTCCACCACCGGCCCGCGCGAGGTGTTGATGAGGTACGCGGTGGGCTTCATCAGCGCGAGGGTTTCCGCGTTGATGATGTGGTGCGTTTCCGGGAGCAGGGGCACATGCACGGAGACGTAATCGCTCTCGCGCATCAGCTCGTCGAGCGCGACCATGCGCACGCCGAGCGCGGCGGCGCGCTCCGCCGGGACATAGGGATCATACGCAAGAATGTGCATGTCGAGCGCGGCGAGGCGGCGCGCGAAATCACGCGCGATGGCCCCGAAACCGACGAGGCCCACGGTCTGCCCGTGAATCTGGCCCATCGGTGAAAGAAATGGCGCGCGGCCCTGGCCGTCTTTGCCCCAGTTCCCGGCGCGCATCCAGCGGTCGAGCCGCGTGATCTTTTTCGCGCAGTCCAGCAGATGTACCAGCGCGTGGTTCGCCACTTCCGGCTGGCAGAAATCGGGGATGTTCACCACCACGACGCCGTGCTCGGTCGCGGCGGGCACGTCTATCGTGTCGTAGCCGACGCCGTAGCGCACGAGGGCGCGGCACTTTTCCAGCTTTTCGATCACCTCGCGGGTGAAACGTGCGCCGGGCACCAGGATCGCGTCCGCGTCGTGGCAATGCTCGATCAGCTTTTCCGGTGTATTCAGGTTTCCATAGGTGACGAGATCACCGGCGAACTCCGCCAGCCCTTCGCGCTCCGGCACGAGCGGCGCATTCGGCGGCGCGCTTGTTTGTACGACCTTCACTCGTGTACTCCCTCTTGCAATATGCAATGCCGCCTGCTATCTATGGCAGACGGTATTGCATTTCCTAGTATTTGATGATTTCCGCCTGCGATGCCGGTTGCCAGCCCTTCACGGCCGCCGCTTCCAGCGCGGCCTCGTGCATCATGAAGCGCGCTTCACTGGCGAGCGCGAGCCATTGCCACCCCTCGGCGATCCGGTCGGAAACGGCTTTGGCATCGCCGCAGTGGATTCCGGACGCGACGCCATGCTTTTTGCATGTCTCGCGGATGTGTTCCATGCCATCAAGGAACTGCTTGGAGGTACTCCACATCGAGGGGGTTTCACCCATGTTGCCGAGCATGTCGTTTGGGCCGACAAAGCAGGCGTCCACGCCACCGTAGTTCTTCGCAGCCTCGATCATCGCTTCGAGGTTATTGATGCCCGTCGGGGACTCGATCATGTAGATCACGCAGACCTCGTCGTTCGCCATTTTGTTGTACTCACCGGGGCCGGCGTTGAACGAGGCGTTGTACCGCCCGCCACCGTAGCTGCGGTTGCCGACGGGCGGGTGCTTCGCCGCGCGGGCAATCGTCACGGCCTCTTCCACGGTGTTCACCATCGGGGCAACGACGCCCCACGCACCCGCATCGAGGCAGCGCTTGATGTTCTGGTGCGTGCCTTCCGGCATCCGCACGAAGGGCGCGCTGTTCGTGCCACGCATCGCGGCGAGCATCGTGCCCAACGTTTCCGTGCTGATCGCGTTGTGCTCCCAGTCTATCGTCAGCCAGTCGAACCCGACGCCGGTCATCAGTTCCACCATCTGCGGTGAGGGGAAACTGAGCCATGTTCCGATGCTTGGCCGTCCCGCTTTGAGTTGTTGCTTCACATGGTTCTGGCGCATTCAAGAATCTCCTTTTAGGCGTCGGTGGTCAGTTCACCGGCGACGTTCACAAGATAGCCATCTTCGTCCGCGTAGAGCGGTTCGGGGTCGCCCGACCGTTCCAATAGGGGATTCGCGTCTACCTCCGGTAAGAGCGCGGGCGAGATCGCCAGGGTGTCGAGGTGCAGGGTATTGCGGATGCGGGCAACGCGCGGCGGGCGGTCTACCCCGCGCAAGGCGGAGCGGATCGCCCACTCGATGGCGTCCACATCATTTGGGCGAATGATCGGGATTTTCGCGGCAGCGATGCTTTCCGCCGTGATCGCGTTCATCATCAGGGCATAGTGGTCTATGCCGTCGAAAACGCGCTGCGTAGTGAAGTCCGCGAGGCCGATGCCCATCGCGTTGCCGTGCGTTTCGGGGGTGAGGCCGAGAATGACGATGCGGGTGAAGTCCGGCACGCGCGGACCACCGAACCGCCGCCACATACCGATGATGTTGGGGTCCATGCCCGTGCCGCTGATGTTCTTGCCCATAGTGTCAATGATCAGCACATCCAGCGCGTCAAACGGCACACGGGGCAGGAGCGTATTGGCGAGCGTCAGCAGTTCCGCGTCCGCCGCGATGATCGCATCCGGTGCGGTGACACGCACGGTATGCACCTGCTCGTATGCATTCTCGACGATATGCACGCCCGCGACGATGTTCGCCTCCCGGAGCGTCACCGTCGCGGCATCTACGATTGCCGTGCCGAGACCGGCGGAGTGCAACGCCTCCGCCCCATGCCGCTTGCCCATGCCCACGGCAATCATTTTGCTGACGCCGCTCTCTACGGTGCCGCGAAACGCGGTGTGCGCCTTCACACGGTTCACCACGATCACGCCGTCTGCCGCCGCCGCCATCTCGTCGTAGTACACGGGGATGCCGCCTGGCGTCGTGCCGACCTGAATTACATCCATCGTTGCCCGTACGGGGCAGCCGAGGCTGGCCTCCGTCATGCCGTACCCGGCCATCATCTCGATCTGGCCCTCGGCGGTTGCCCCACCGTGGCTACCCATCGCGGGAATCAGAAACGGCTCGGCGCCGCGTGCCTTCAGTTCATCCACGACCGACCGCAGGATGAGCGGAATGTCCGCGATGCCGCGGCTTCCCCCCGTCACGGCGATCCGCGCCCCCGGCTTAACACGCGCCAGCATCCCGCGCGCCTCAAGCGCCGCGAACCCATCATGGATACCCCCCGGCACATCCGGGAGGCGGTCTGTGGCAAAGCGTTGCCGCACCCGCGCCAGTAGCGGAATGCCGGTCGCGGGACGCGCGCGTGGTGGGGCTGCCACCATCCGTCTTTCGGTGCCTGCCAGTGCCACCCGGCACCCTCCTTTCATTTGTCGCCATGTGCGACGATGAACCCGATGACGATAGCCTACCACACCCGTCGCACGCGGCGAAACCCTGCCGGCGGTGGCCCGGCATATGCGAGAATATGGTTGCACCGATTCCTGATGCATCGCGCCCGGTTTACCCCACCCCCGGCCCCTCTCCCTTAGCTGCGCACGGGAGAGGGGCCGGGGGT
>JAABUQ010002004.1_pt1 | contig 41564 bp, 30 predicted proteins | sample 5560001 | NCBI WGS metagenome assembly JAABUQ01 (sample SAMN10711888, study PRJNA513371) | rock metagenome | isolation source: Antarctica rocks | place: Antarctica: Victoria Land, Finger Mt nord | collected 2015-12-18
CGGACGCAGGACGTGACGAAGGAGGACGGGGATTTCCGGGTTGATGGCGAGTGATTGGGGGTGCCCCAGTCGGGCTTGGAGCCGACGGTCGAACCCACCGGCTTCCAGCCGGTCGGTGGTTCAGTTGCTAAGTGAATATTCAACAATAATGATCATGCGAAAAAATGCCGAATTTTTCCTGATCTGGCTCGGCCTTGCCCCGCTCGTCGAGCCGGCGAGATCCCGCCGCGCGTTTCCCGCGTCCCGGCTCTTTGAGGGCATCTGGTGGCGGACTCCACGTCCCGCCATGCCCGGACAGACCCTGAGGTCGCCCGCTTGGCGTCGGACCCCCGCTCGAGCATCGTCACGCACGAGCAGGGGTACTTCTTGCTCAAGCCCAGGACGAGCGCGGGAGGTCTCGCAGCCCAGCCCACGGGCTCTCGGCGTGTCGTTACGCTCCTTGCGGACCCAATCACCGTCGTCGTCCCATGCCCGCTCCTGTTCGGCATGGCGAACCCTCGCGAGGCGCCGGCCCAACTCCGGCATGCGGTCGCCCCCGCGCCACTCACCGGTGCACACGTTCGCGCCGGGCCAGCTCGCCTCCCGCGCCACCTTTAATAAACTGCCGGTTCGTCGGGAATCTGCCCACTCGACTCGCCCGCCAGGCGTTGCCCCCCGGCGACGATCGCCTACAATGCTCGGCTTTATTCAATGGGATGCCCGTTCCTCTTTCAACCATGGATGAGGCGATGAACCCTAGCTCCTGTCCCAGCGAGTCTCGTCTCCGCGAGTTCCTCCGGGGGACGTGCGACGAGGCCGAGCTCGAGATGATCTCCGAGCATCTCGCCCGGTGTCGGCGTTGTGAACGGCAGGCCGAGCAATTCGAGGCCAACCCGGGAACGTTGGCTGCTGAGGTCCTCAACGTGACCCTGGTGAGGGCGAGCGCGCAGGAGTACATCCCCTTGCTTGAGTCCCCTTCCGGTCGGAAGCGTGGATCGAGGATCGAGGGCGGATCGAAGGGTCTCCGCTCGGCGGCCCACGGCCAGGAAGGCCCAGCCGAGGCGGAGGCGATTCGATCGACCATCGGCCCGCTCCACATCGTCTCCGCGCTCGAGGATGCCGGCTTCGAGGAGGTCTCCCTGCTCGGTCGAGGGAGCATGGGCGTGGTCTTCAAGGCTCGCCAGGCCGTGCTCGATCGCCCGGTGGCCATCAAGGTCATCGACAAGGCCGGGGGGCCATCGAACGCCGACCTGAGGCGATTCCGCAGCGAGGCCGAGTTCGTGGCGAGTATGGATCATCCGAATATCGTGCCGATCTATGAAATCGGGACAAGTCTTGGCCACGAATATTTCAGCATGAAGCTGATTCCCGGGAAGAGCTTGGATCGAAAACTCGCCGATTACATCGAGGACCCCCGAGGGGCGGCCGCCCTCGTCGAGACGGCCGCCGAGGCGGTGCATCACGCCCACGTCCGGGGGGTCCTCCACCGCGACATCAAGCCGGCGAACATCCTCGTGGACGAAGCGGGACGGCCGCACGTGACCGACTTCGGGATCGCGTATCGCCTCGACGGCCAAGGGGACTTCACGCGAGCCGGCATGCTCCTCGGCACCCCTTGCTTCATGGCACCGGAACAGGCCACGGGCGAGAAAGACGCGCTGACGACCTCATCGGACGTCTACAGCCTCGGCGCGGTCCTGTATGCCCTCCTGACCGGTCGACCGCCGCTGATCGGCAGCGGCCTCTTCGAGACGATCAACCTCGTCCGCTCGACGCCGCCCGAGCCGCCCTCGAGGCGCAACAAGCGGGTGGCCCGGGACCTCGAGATCATCTGCCTGAAATGCCTGGAGAAGGACCCCGCGAACCGCTATCCCGACGCGCGAAGCCTCGCCCAGGACCTCCACCGATGGCTCTCGGGCCGCCCCATCGACGCGCGACCGGTGGGCCTGGCCAGACGCTGCCTGCTCTGGAGCCGCCGCCATCCCGTCCCGGCGGGGTTGTCCGCGGCGCTCCTGGCCTCGATCGTCGGCGGTGCTGGCCTGGTGACCTGGAAATGGCGAGAGGCCGCCCGCAAGGAGACGAAGTCGGAGATGGTCGTGACCTACCTCGCCGACCGCATCCTCCGCGAGGGCTCGACGGATCTCAACCCCTGGTCCACCAATCCCAGCCTTCGCGAGGTGCTCGACCGGGCCGCGTCGCGGGTCGGCGGCGACTTCCACGACGAGCCCGAGGTCGAGGCGGCGATCCGCGAGACGCTCGGTTCTACCTACGCCTCTCTCGGCGAGATCGCGCGCGCCGAGCCGCACCTTCGCGAGGCCCTCAAGCTCGACACGACGCTCCTCGGCCCATCGCACCCGACGACGCTCCACGTCGCCAACGAGCTGGCCGCCTTGCTCGCGGCCAAGAAAGAGCCGGCCGAGGCCGAAAAGCTGCTCCGGGCGACCCGCGAGGCGGCCCGTGCCGCCCTCGGTCCCGATTCGCCGACGGCCCTCGACGTCGACGATCATCTCGGTTCGCTGCTGCGGCGCGAGGGCCGATGTGACGAGGCGGAGCCGCTCCTGCGGGCCACCCTGGCCGCCCGCCGTCGAATCCTGCCGACGGATGATCCCAAGACCCTCCGCTCCGTCCGGGAACTCTGCCTGCTCGCGGTCGATCGCCGCAAATTCGCCGAGGCCGAGGCCCTCGCCTTCGAGTACGAACATGGCATCCGCTGCGCCTTCGGGCCCAAGCATCCCGACAACGTCGCGGCCCTGTCGAATCGCGGCTTGATCCGTCGCCTCCGCGGCCGGGTCGCGGAGGCCGAGCCGTTCTATCGTCAGGCGGCGGAGGAGGCGGACCGCATCCTCGGCCCGGATCACCACCTCACGCAATTGGCCCGAGACGAGCACGCTCGCGTCGCCGCCGCGGCCGCGGAGCACGCCGGCGATCGCGCCGGAGGCAAGCCGTGAGCACTTCGAGCCGTCGGGCCTTCACGCTCGTCGAGATCCTCGTCGTGCTGGCGATCATCGGCATCCTGATCGCACTGCTGCTCCCCGCAGTCCAGGCCGCGAGGGAGGCGGCGCGACGGGCCCAGTGCAGCAACAATCTCAAGCAGATCGGCCTGGGACTCCACCAATACCTGTCGTCATTCGACGTGCTCCCGCCCGCCGGGAGCGTCGATCGGGCGGGCAATTCGGTCGGCGGTGGGATGGTGCCCCAGACGGCCTCGGTCCTCATGCGGCTGACCGTCGATCTTGAGCAAAGGGCGTTATATAACGCCTACAATTTCGCGCTGGGCGACGTCTTCCAGGGAGCTGCGGTCGCGGCGAATACGACCGTGATGTCCACAACCTTACAGATCTACTTGTGCCCGTCGGACGCCAATTCGGGCAATACCGGCCCGCTGGACGGCGGCTTCACGGCGCCGACCGCTTGCACCAATTACGCGATCTGCGGCGGCACCAATCGGGCCTATTCCTCCGGGGGGACCGTCACCGGGATCGCTTGGTGGATGGGCGGTCACAAGTGGTTCGGGTCGGCGGTCTCGCTCGCCAGCATCACCGATGGCACGAGCAACACCGCGGCCTTCAGCGAGTGGGTCAAAGGGAACAACGGCCGGAACTCCCCCGGCCAGAACCTCGTCTACGTCATCCCCTCCTACGCGAATGGCGGCCCCACTGGGGACGACCGGGAGTGCCAGGCATCCGTCACGCCGAAGTGGGACTTCAAGGGCGAGTACTGGACCCTCCAGGACTCCGGCCGGGGCGGCCCGTATTACCACATCTCGACCCCCAATCGCCACGACTGCGCCACGGGCCCCGGCGACCTCGATTACGGCGCCGTCGACTCATTCATCGGCGCCAGTTCCTCCCATCCCGGCGGCGTGAACGCGCTGCTCATGGATGGGTCGGTCCGATTCGTCAAGGACGGCATCAGTCAGACCGTATGGCTCGCCCTCGGGACCCGCGGGATAGGAGAAGTGAGTGATTCGATCTCTTCAGGAACGACGCGATCTCCGCCAAGGATTTGCACCACTCGCGTTCAATCTGTAGGGTCGGAACCATGAATGCCCCTGGTGCCTCGACCTCGACGAAACCCACTTCCTCGTCACTTCGCTACGTCCTTGCAGATGTGCCGAGCCCTGGGCGTGTCGCCTGTCGCCTGTCGCCTGTCGGCTGTTGCGGTTTGGGGGACGCCCGGCGAGTCCCCGAGCTCGACGCCCGAAGTCCATGATGGATGCGATCGAGGTAATACGCAGCGAGATGCAAGCCAGCGATGGCTGCCCGGAGATCCACGCCGAGCCGGTCGCTGACGGCAAGCCCTGCCCCCTGAGGACCGTAGCCCGACCGATGCGGCGGACACGGGATCGCCACCATGACGGGGCGGAAATCCTCCATGACCACCGACTCCAACCATATCCGGCGAGATTCGTCGTCGGGCTCCAAGTCCCCGATCGAATCCGAACGAGCCGCAAACATCCCTACCCTCGCGCCCACCATCGGTGGGGAGTCCAAAGTGCTGGACGGTGCGAACGCTGGCAGCATCGTAGCCTTGCCATGTCGGCGGGGCCGACCGATCACGCCTTTCGATGACCGGATGGTTGGCCTCCCCAGTCGTGCGACAATAATCGGCCGACACTATGTTGGTTCTCATGCGAAACAAAAATCCGACGATATTGGCCCGATCGGGGCCCCTTGATTCGGCGTTTCGCGTTTGTGGAATAGGTATTCTGGGAAGGTTTGCAGCTCCGGGAATTACCATTCGCATCCGACCCCTCAGTCTGCTCTCCGCATTTCATCGCCGATGCGACCGCATGGTCCGTACCGGTCGGTCGGGGGGCATGTCATGCTTGCGATTCGAGCAGCCTTGAAGATCGACCGGCGCGTGGTTTATGATGGCCGGCGTGTCCTCACCTCGGCCGAACGGACAGGGAACCACAAATGCCTACATACAACGTCTCCATGGGGCAGGCCGTCACCGTCGCGGACCTGGGGCAAGACTCGCTCGTGACCGGGATCACCACGGTCAACGGAAACACTGAGCGCGGGAGGGCGCTGGCGAGTTGCACGGCGGTCGCAATGGTCAACACGCGGACCGGGGCGGCCGGCCTGTTCCATTATCCGTCCGGGGACATCAATGATCTACCAGACCGAGAAGGCAGTGACGTGACGGGGCCCACGGACGCGCAGAGGTCCAGGGCAATCTTGGCTGAGATGATGTATGCGATCAATCCAAACCAGGTTCATTTCGGCCATGGTCGGGGGCTGACGGCTATTGGCTACACCGCTGTCGAGACTCAGAATGCGAACCTACCTGCGCAGAATGCGGCTCTGAGGAGATTCGTCCAAACCTTGGTTCCGGAAGGGCAGCAACTCACCGAGTACATTCATCAGGTCCCAGGCGGCGCGTTCTTGATCCGGATGCGTCCCGGTGCCAGAACTCAGTCCGAGCTTGACCCGTCGCAATTCGAGGTTGCCACGCAAGTTGACGGAGGGAGCTTGACCGTGACAGACTTGAGCGAGATGGACGCTCACGATTCCGAGGGCTACCGGCTGCACGGGCTCCGCGACTCTGTCCAAGACACCTTCGACCGAGAAGCCGAGTGGGGATTCCTCAGAGCCAGTAGGGCAAGTGGAGGCGAAATCGGGCGGACGTTCCTCGATGCCGGTAGTGGAGGTGGAGGCGAAATCGGGCGGACGTTCCTCGATGCCGGTAGTGGACAGGGCGGGGATTTCACGCCGCAGCATATCCAAGGTATCGACCAGTTACGGCAGGAGGTACCGCGCCGCCACATGAGACAATTGTTCAAAAGCGCAGTCAAGCAAATTAAGAAAGCCGCTCGCAAGGTATTTCGAAGAGATTAGCACAGCGACCAGGGTCTGTTGGCGATCCCAACGGCATGCCTGGAATCAAGTCAAGTCGGCATGAGCTGAGAAGGGCCCGGTACGATCTCCATCGCCCAAGCATCTTTGGTTGACCAAGTCCTAAAATTCTATTTAATCGGGCGGCCCCGGTCCCCGGTCCTGATGATGGCAGCTCCTGGCGTGATGCGGATGCGATCGCCGCCACTCCGACCACGCCAGGGCTCGTCCGGCCGGCCTGAGCTGGACGCCGGCCGATGGGTGCCCTCCTGGAGGGGCCCGGCCTCGCCGAGGATCAGGACGCCTTCGGGACCGGCCGGGCGGCCGTGGATGGAGCCGATGAGGTGCTCGGCGGCATCAGGGGTCGCATCGCCGGGCGGCTCGGCGAGCTGCCACCGGTCCTGCCGCTCGGCGTCGGGCCATGACATCGAGTCCATCGGCCCAGGTGCTCACGCCCGTGACGGTCGGCGGTGTTGGCATGGTCCGGCACCGGTGCGCACACCTTGCGTGGCCAGCGCTTCGATGGGCTCGCACGATTCCTGGTGGTCGGTGCGAACGGTGAATGATCGGCCGGCGCTGTATTGGCGATGATGCGAAACAAGAATCCGCCAATCCCGGCCCGAGCGGGGCTGTCCGGGCCGACGTCTCGCGTCCGTCAAACAGATGTTCCGGGGTGGTGTGGTCCTCGCAGGCCGGCTCGCCGTCGAGCCTTGGTCTCGCGGGGGTCCGGGCGCAGTTGGCGGCGCTCGCCCGGTGGTCCGGGCTGTCGTCGTTGGTCGTGGTCGTGTCGGCGGGGATTGAACCGGGCAGACAGGCCGGGCGCCCTGGGCCGAGGTTTCACGCAGGCTGTGCCCAGGGGATCAGCTCACAGCTCATGGCAAGGACGTCGGCGAAGCGCTCGCTCGGCTCCCGGGCCAAGGCCGTGTCGATGATCCGGGCCAGGTCCTCGGGGATCTCCGGCCGTCGGGCGCGGATGGGGATGGCATCGTCTTCCAGGAGCATTCGCAGCATTTCGCTGCCGTTGTCGGGGAAGTCGTAGGGCCGTTCGCCGGTGAGCATGAAATAGAGCGTGGCGGCGGCACCATATTGGTCCGCGGCCGGTCCTACGTTGTGGAAATCCGTGATCTGTTCGGGCGGGAGGAATCCCGGCGTCCCGTGGGCGTCGCCGATCTCGGTCAGGGCAAGATCGCTCAGGCTCGATTCCTGATAGAGCCGGGCGAGGCCGAAGTCGCCGATCTTGACGACGTCTCGATTGTTGATCCGCGCCAGGAGGAGGTTGTTCGGCTTGACGTCGCGGTGGATGATCCCCGCGGCATGGGCGTGGCCGAGGGCTTCGAGGACATGGCGGGTGATGTCCACCGCCCGCCCGATTTCGAGGAGGCCGCCCTGGGAATTGACCAGGTGGAGGGCATCGAAGCCGGGGACGAACTCCATGACCATGAAGAGCCGACCGTCGACGCGCCCGAACTCATAAAGGTCGACGATATTGGGGTGATTGAGCTTCTGGAGGAGTTCGGCCTCGCGTTCGAACATGGCGCTCGACTTCGGACAGCCGGCGATCACCGGCGACAGCACCTTCAGCGCCACTCGGGCACCGGTACGCAGGTCCGAAGCGAGGTAGACGACGCCGAAAGAGCCGATGCCGAGCAGATTTTCCATCCGGTAGTTCGGGATCTCCGGCGGCACGGCATCTTCGAGGACGGGCTTGCCACGCTCCGGGCCGCCCGGCTCGATGGATACGACGAATTTCGACCGGCCCGCCCTGATCCGGTCGCCGTCGGCCAGCACGGCACGGGCGACTTGCTTGCCATTGACGTAAGTGTGGTTGCGGCTATTCAGGTCGACCAGCACGCACTGCGGCGGCTTGACCTCGACGTAGAAGTGAAACCGCGAGAGGAAGGCATCCCTGTGAGAAAGCTGAAACTGGGTCTTGCGATGCCGCCCCACGACGAACGACGCTGTTTCCTCGAAGACAAACTCATCCCCCCGATGCGGGCCACCAACAACCTTGATTTTCACATGCATCACTTAAGCCCAGGTCTGAAGTTCTGGGTGACGGTCATTTCGACTGGGGGGGCGCCTCGATGCAGGCGGTCGCGGGCCCATGTCGTCCATTCGGCCGAGGGGAGCGCATAGGGTCGGAACTTCTCGATTCGCCCTTGGGCCTCATCCGAGAGGAGGGCACGATGATACCCTAGACGGCTAGCAGTTACGGAGTCGAGAAAATTGGACGAATCCGCGGCGCTCATCTGCAGGGCGATCTTCGAGCCAAACTCTCGACGCGCCTGGCGGTCGATCGTCCGGTTGAGGTTGTTGAAGCTGTCGCACCAGATAATCAGGTGGACCCCGACGGCCGAGCCATCCTTGAGGATGGCGGCCAGGGCGTTCGCCGGCAGCGATGGATCGCGCGATTCCAGCGAGAAATCGTCCTCGACACGTTGCAACATCCGGAAGGTGGCAATGTTCTCGATGAACAGGTAATGGTCCATGCTGTCGACCGGGTTGGCCTCGGTGCGCTGGGCCACGATGGCCGCGAGTTCCGCGAGGACCACGGCGGCCTCCGCGCGACCGCCGCGAGTCAACGGCTGTGGCGGGATGTCGCAGATCCGTGCCAGGTCGGCCGCCTCCGCCGAATCCTCGCCGGATTCGCCCAGGACCCAGAAATGCGCCGCGCCCGGCCCTACGGCCGGATACCGCGCGGCGAGGCTGAGGAGCGTCGTGGCCATCATGCCGCGGGCAGCCTCGGCGTCCTGGCCGACGATGAGGAGATGATCGCCCGAGATCCGGCGGAAACGTGCCGACGTGGGAGCTTTGATCTCGATGGCTTCCCCGAGGTAGGCCACCACCGAGCGACCCAGCGGTGGCGGGGGCGGGGCGTCTGAGGAGAGGAGCGACCGGATCTCCAGATTCTTGGAGAACACCGAGGCGGCATTGCCTTCGAAGATCACGGCTGGGGTCTCGGGGGCCCAACCTCGTTCGCGGGCATACTCGCGGATGCGTCGGAGGTAATCTTCACGGACATCCTCGGGCTGCCAGACGACCTGGAAGAAGTGGTTGCCCTCGTTCATGCCGTTCGCATCATTATAGATGGCCTCGCCGGAGCGGGAGAGCAGCCGGGCGGCGCCATTGTCCTCGCTGAGGATGATCCGCGAGTCGGTTTCGGAACATTGGAGCGCGATCCGCACCGACATCTGCCCCAAGGTCGCCCGGGCGAGCGAATAGGCTCCGCCCAGCGATTGCGACCCGAGCAGGATGTGGACGCCGAAAGCCCGGCCCTGCCGGACGAGCCGGTCGAGCAGGAGCGTGGCCTTGGCCGCGAGCGGGTCATCTTCGACGAAGAACTCCTGGAACTCGTCGACGATCAAGAGGACTCGGGGGAGGGGCAGGAGGCCGGGGATCGACCGGTACCCCTTCAGGTCCTGGGCGCCGGCCTGGCGGAAGCGTTCACCGCGCTCTTTCAGCTCCTCGTCGAGGCGCTGGAGGACGCTGATGCCGAACTCGCGCTCACTCTCGATGGCGATGACGCGAGCGTGGGGCAACTCGTGGGCGGCATAGACGTTGAACTCGACCCCCTTCTTGAAGTCGACCAGATACAGTTCGAGGGCATCCGGGTGGTAGTTCAGGGCCAGGTTCGTGATCAGGGCGTGGAGCAGGGTCGACTTGCCCGAGCCCGTCCGGCCGGCGACGAGGACGTGCTGCGAGGTCCCCCGGCCGAGCGTCATCGACTGGAACTTCGAGATGCCGGACCTCCCGAGCGGCACGTCGATCCCGGCGCGGCTGTCGGCGGCCCACCACTGATCGAGCGGCGGGGCGACGAGGTCGAAGGGGATCTGGACCCTCTGAGCATCGACCGCCGCGGTGCCGACCTTGCTCATGACCTCGGCGACCAGGATCGTGGGCGGTGGGGGGTCGAGCATCAGTGAGAACGAGCCGAAGTCGGGGTCTTCCCAGGCGAATCGGCCATTCTTCCAGGTGAGGTGGACGGCATTCTTCGCCAGCCCGGCCAGGGTCAGGTCGCCCGGAATCTGCTTATTGCGGTCGGCCGCGATGAGCGTGAGCACGCCGCACTGGGCGCCTCGATCGACGATCCTCGCGAGGTATTCGGTAGCCGCCAGGGAAAACCCGTTGGGGAAGCCGGCCACGACGAGAATCCGGATCGGCTCGGCGGCCTCCCGGGCGCTCCGGTTGAACTCGTAGATCGATCGAATGTCGGCGAGGAAGTAGTTCCGGAACATCTTCCGGATGTGCCCGACCAGGTCGGCAAGTCCCAGCTCGATCTGGTCCGGGTCGGTCCGGAGCGTGGCCAGGGATTCGTCGAAGTCCGCGAGGTGGAGGAAGGGGCCGAAATCGCCTCCCAGCCCGAGCGGGTCGACGATCGTGAGCCGGACCTGCCCGGCGGGTAGGGCGGCGATGAGCCGCATCGTCGCGGCTTGCAGGATCGCCGAGGAGGCGTCGGCGGCATCCTCGGACGCCTCGATCAAGAGGTTGGGCCGGCTGTGCAACCGGAGGAGGGCGGGCCAGGCGAGCTGGGTGGGCAGGCCTTCGATCAAGCGGGAATCTTCCGGGAGGCCATGCGGCAGGCGATCCAGGCCGACGAGGACCTCCCCGAACCGGATCAGCGGGTTATATTCGGCCGGGGGTTTCCAGTCATCCCAATTGGGTGCATCCCAGGGGGGGTTGCGGGGATTGACGGTCGCCGCGATGGCCGCGAGGTCGGTGCTAACGTCATTGATCCCGGTCCTCCAGCGGAGGGCGAGCGCGGCGAAGTCGTCGCGACGGCGGCGGCGAATCGCTTGGTTCTGCTTGAGATGCTCGCTCTCGGTGGCGGCCCGGGCCTTCGCGTGCTCGCGGTCGAGCACCTCCAGCCGCTCGGTATGGTCCTGCCTGATCCCGAATTCGGCCTGAACCCGAGCCCGAGCCGCAGCGAGGGCTTCGTCGACCTTCGCTAGACGTTTGGTCCGCTTCACGCCGACCGTCACGAGGAACTCTTCGAGTCGAGCCCGATCCCTGAGGACCGAGTGCTCATAGGCCACCTTCATCCGTTCGAGGCGTCGAAGGCTGGCCGGCTCGATCCTGGATTGCAACGCGTCGAGGAGGCTCAGGACCCTGGTAATCTCGCCGCAGAGATTCTCGTACCCGACGGTCAGGCGAGTCATCCGGGCGCGGGAACCGCGGATCTTCGCCAACGCCAGGCTGGGGCCGCCCAGGATCAGGGCCGCGACCCCTGCGGCACCCACGCCTCCTGCCCACCAGGCGAACGCGATCATGACCAAGATCGCCAGGAGGGCGACGAGCCCGCGTCGGGCCTCGCGGCGGCCCGGCCAGCGCGGCGGATTGATGAGGGCGGAGGTCGCCGCGTGAAGCTTGTCGATCCGCCCTCGGATTATCCGGGCGCCGGCTCGACCGGGCTCATCGGGAGAGATTGGCGGAGCCAGGCTGACGCCCTGATCGGCGAGGCGGCTTGCCAGGGCGTCGAGCGATGCTTGTGCTTCCGCGCACTTCCGGCGCATGGCGGTGACCGCATCGCGCCAGCCCTTCATCCGCAAGCCGGCCACGGACTGGCGTGATTGGAGGATGCCGTCGGCCTGGACGATCGACCACGCGAGCTTCTCCTCGGCATCGGCGATCGATCGCTTCGACTTGAGGCCGATCCTTGCCACCGCCGCGTGGTAGAGCTGGTCGGCCTCATCCAACCCGGACTGGAGTTGATGCTGGGATTCGGCGGTTCGACGCGTCGTCTCGGACAGGATCTCGTTGCGGGTTGTTTTGTAGCGTTTCGCCTCGCTGGACAGGCTCTTTTTCGTCTTCCGTTCCAGGGCGGAAGAGTGCTGGCGATACTGGGCACTCACTTGCTCTTCGGAGGCCGCTCGCTCGGTGACGATGGCCAGCAGCTGATTCAAGGCGGGGCGATAGCGGGCCAAGGCTGGCGGGTCGAGGGACTCGCCTCCCGCCTGGGACGTGGCGATCGACCAGGAACCATTGCCGAGCGAGGAAACGGGATCGACCCGGTCGGCCGGGGTGGAGACGATGGGAGTCTTGTTCTCGGAGTATTGCCCGGCCTTGTCGGCGATCTGAGGCTTGCAGAACCGGCGCAATTCCTCGGCCAGGACCCGGCAGGTGGGGTAACGGTCGGTAGGTACCCGTTCCAGGGTCCGCATGACGATCGCTTCGAGGTCGGCGGGTATCGCCGGATTGAGTGTTCGCGGCAGGGGTGGCTTCTGGCTGATCCGCAGCGGGATGAACCGGCCCTCGCGACCGTAGGGAGGGGTGCCGCAGAGCATCTCGTACAGCACGGCTCCGAGGTTGAACTGATCCGATGGCTCGCGAATCTTCTTGGTCTCGCCCGCGATCTGCTCGGGCGACATGTAGATGAGGGTGCCCATGATGGCCTGGTCGGCGGTGATCGAGGAGATCCCGATCCGGGCCAGGCCGAAGTCGATGAGCTTGACCTCGCGCCTGTCGGTCAGGATGACGTTCGACGGCTTGAGGTCGCGGTGGATGATCCCCGCGGCGTGCGCATGGCTCAGGGCGTCGGCCAACTCGGCGGCATACCACGCGGCGCGTTCGACCGGGAGCGGGCCTTCTTCGAGCTCCAGGTGGAGGGTCCGCCCGGGAAGATATTCGGTCGCAATGTAGCGACCTTCCGGTTCGACTTCGTAGATGACGACGATGCAGCGATGCTGGAGGCGGGCGACCGCGCGGGCCTCCTGGAGGAAACGCTCGCGAAGCTCTTGATTATTGAGCACATGAGGATGAGGGACCTTCAGCGCGACCTGGCGCTCAAGCCTCGTATCATCGCCCAGGTAGACGCTCCCGAACGAACCCCTGCCCAGCTCCTTGACGATCCGATACTGGCCGAGCCGACGCTGTCGTGGGGAACCCGTGGCATCGGGAACACCCAGGAGTTGCCCGCACTGGCACTTGATCCGTTTAGTCGCGACCGGATCGCGAACGGTGGACTTCTCGCCGCAGACGGGGCAACGGATGGAGCTCATCTTGGGCCTCTTCCAACGCTCAGCGGGTGATCAGGAAACCTTGGCCCAGCGGATTTGGCCGGGAATGCTTCCAGACCCACCCCGGTCAAGGACCGGGATTTTCGAGCCCGGATTCATCGGGACTCTCGGGTTTGGCCGAACGCTTGGGCCGCGGGATCGTCACCGCCGGTAGCTTGTTGGGATTGACCACCAGAGGCCAGGGGGACCGACCCGCCTTGTTGATGATCTCTGCTCGGATCGTCAACTCTTCTTGCGGCGGGACCGTGAACCGGAACGTGGCGCTTTCCTCGCGAAAGAGGATAGCCTGGTTGGATGGCTGCTCGCCCGCGAGCAGCCGATCGGAGTTTTCCCTGTTCAGCCGGACATTCTTCTCATACTGGATCGATTGTAAAATCCCGTGCCCATCGCCCACATGGGCCGCGACGGCCACGGCCATGGAGATCGGGTCGTTGCGGGACCGACGCACGGTGACCGTCACCTCGTTGGGACTGATTCGGCGGGCCGTCGCCGTGTAGTTGACTTCCGGGTTGATCTCCCGGAACTTGAGCTTGCGACTCAACAGGATCGGCGCCTCCCCTTCTCCGGATTTGATCTCGAAGCGAAATGACGACCCTTCCGCCGATGTCTGGAACATCGGGTCGCTTGTGTCAACGTCACCGATCTCCAGGATGATCTGCTCCCCCCCTTTGATCTCGATCATCTTGGCCCTGTCCCGGCTCCCCTTCAGACATACGGGGAGCGGCTTGCCGTCGAGACTCGCCGACGCGAAAAATCGGCGGGAATTCGGATGTTCCTTGCCCGCGGGCGTGTATTTCACGAGGGCGTCAAGGGCGGTCTCCGCCCCCCGATACAGGAAATAGTCTTTTGGCTTGTGCCCCAGTTGATCAACAATGTTGCTGGGATCGATGTGATATTTTTTGGACATCTCGGAGCGATGCCCGGGGATGAGCCGGGTCGCGAACTGGATGTCGAACTCGGCCTGGACGACGGGCAGATCGAAGGGGACTGCCGCGGCTTCGATGCGCTGACCCCGGAAGAAGAGCACCGGCGAGATCGAGCCGCGAGCCGGGACGCTGCTCAATAGATCCCCCCGATACACCTCGATCTCGGGCAAAGGAGAGCGATTTTCCCCGATCTCGATCAGGTTATTGGACGCCTGGGAACTGATTTGAAGCCCGCCGGCCTGGCCCAGGAGCAGGGCGGACCGACCATGAGGGTAGCCGAGAGGGGCCTGGACCGTGAGGAACAGGGAGGCCGGCGAACCGCCGTCCAGGACCGAGGGACCCTTCAGTTTGGAGTCGAGCCGGATCGGGCGGGAGAGGGCCTCGATGCCCTGGGCGATCTTCTCGGCCTCCTCCGCATCGCGTTCCCGCCTGGGGAGCCCTTCCAGGAACTTCCCGGCGAGCCTGGCGTCGCCATCTTCGCGGAGAATGTCGGCGCAGCGGAGGATCAACCGCGACCAGCGGGCCGAGCCCGACTCGCCCGGCGGCCCATCGCTTGCGTCGGCCCCGGTGGCGGGCAGGGCGAGCTTGACGCGTTCCACCGCCGCCAGGGAGGTCGGGTCATTACCCGGCGACCGCGGGACTTGTTGCCAGAGGCGAGTCCGGGCCAGCCGGGCTGTTCGGGCGATGGAGCCTGGGGCTTCGCTCGATTGCCGCAAGGGTTGTAGGGCCTCCCGATCGTCGAGCCCGCCGATGGTCAGGAGACACCATTCCAGCAGGGCCAGGCCGGCCTGGTGCGAGGCGAAGTTCGGGTCGGGCCTGACCTCCGGACCGAGCCCGTTGAGGGCCGGATCTCTCGATCGGTCGCTCAGGGCTTCGAAGCCCTTGCGACCGAGATAACGCACCGTGAGGCCGGAGTTGAGGCCCTGGCGCGCCAGGTCCATCCCGGCCGACTCTTTCCCCCCCTTCTCGGGGTCGACGCGTGGCCGCAACGCGACGGCCAGGACGGGGTCGATCGATCGGGTCACGAGCTTCTCGCGCAGGCTCGGGTCGATCGAGGGGACGGCGAGCAGGTCGTCGACCTGTCGCCAACTTTCAGCCTGACCCGCCCTGGCGGCGACGTCCTGGAACTGTTTCTGGAGTCCGGAAAACTCGCGGGCCAAGGCGTCCGCCTCGGCCTTCAACCGGATCAGCGGCGGCTCGCCCCGGCCACTTCGGCCCCTGGTGAGGGAATCGGCGAGCGTGCGGGCCTTCTCGGCGATCTTGACGAGGCGATCGCGATCGGGCCCCTGACTCCGGATCAACCAGGCGCCGAGGAAGGGTAGATCGGCCGCAACCTGATTCGAGAGGTTCAAAGCCCGGGCGACCCTGGAGGCGTCGTCATATCCCCGCTCGGACTGCTGGAGCAACGCCGCGACCGGTTCGTGACTGGCTTCCGAGAAGAGGATGTCCAGCGCCTCGCGGCGCCGGGCCCCGGCCTCGTCGACGAGCCGGTCGATCCAGGGGTGGCCGCCGGGGGCCGCGGAGATGGCCTTCTCCGCGAGGCGACGGACCCTCAACGCCTGTTCGATCAGCGGAGTTCGGCTCGGGTCGGGCTCCCGGCCGGCGGACCGGAGGGCCTCTTCGTAGGTCTTCGCGAATCGTCGGGGCTGACTCTCGGCAAAGTCCTCGAAAGCCCGCCCTTCCCCGCCGCCGCCGGGAGTGACCGGCGGCTGAGCCGGGGGGGCGGTCGCGTTAGGAGTTTGCTCGGGCGACTGCGGGGGAGAATGGCGATTGTCGCCGTTCGCGGCCAGGAGGGACAGCTCCTGGCTCGGCCACTCGTGTTCTCCCGGGGACTTGAAGAGGGCTTCCTTCGCATCGGCCTGGGCGAGCATCCGCCGGGCCTCGGTCATCTGACCGGCGCGGAAGAATCGCTCGGCGAGGAGCCAGGCCTGGCGGTAATCGCGCCAGGCGATCGGGTCCAGCCCGGGCAGTCCGCCGCGTTCGTAGTTCGCATGGCTCCGGTAGTGGCGTGCCAGCCACTCGCGAGTCGTCTTGGCCAGTTCGCCCCGACGAGGATCGGGTTCGTCGGCGCGACGATCCTTGTGGACCGGCAGGAGGAACGACAGGGAGCGGTCGCCCAGGACCATGGGCGTCTGGACGGCCCCTCCCCGCTGGTCGGCGACCCAGCGATAAACCTGGGCCGGGACGATTTGGAGGAGATCGCCGACCTCGCCCCCGCGACGCAACCCTTCGGTGACGAAGTGGCCGAAGACCGAGCGGCCATCGGCATCGCTGGTCCAGGTCCACTGGCCCGGGGCGTTCGAGCAGAGGATGACGAAGCCATCCCATTCGCGTTGCCAGGCGGCGTACTTCTCCGGCTCGGCCTTGTCCGGCGGTCGTGCGAGCCGATCCAGCTCGGCGACGACGTCGTCGCCGCAGGCGCCCGGGTCGCAGTCGGCCTGCGATCGGCCGATGTCGAGGATCAACAGCCGCTTGCCGCGAGCTTTCTTGAAGACGCCGAGCAGGTCTCGGAGCGTTGCCCCGGGCAGGCGTTCGTCCTTGATGACGTGGCGGAAGACGGCCGGGGGGGGCAGGACGACCTCGGGCGCGTCCCCGAAGGAACCGAGCGCCGGGGATGCGAGGTAGACGACGCTCGCCTGCCCCCGACGCTCGGCGAGGTATCCCGAGATCGTGGAGACGAGATCGCCCACCCCGGCGGCGGAAAGGGCCTTGAATTCGCCCGCGGTATCCTGGGCGGTTGCCTCCCTGGCATCGGAGCGCTGGAATGCCAGCGAGATCGGGAGTGTCGCACCGGCCCGGTCGCTGGCGAAGGCGAGGATCCGCAGGTGAGTTTGAAAGAAGATCAGCCAGACCAGCAACCAGACGGCGAGGATCGATGCGGAGGCGGAGAAGCCTACGGTGAAGATGATTTTCGAGCGGGCGACGCCGGTCAGGGTCGGGGGAACTGGCGATCTCCTCATCAAACGGATCTCCCAGCCGACACGTGACGGATGAGCGCATCGAGCGATCAAAAATGGGTCGTCTATCCGCTTCTCTAGAATCAGCACCGACTTGAATTATAACAGCGTACAGGGTCCTGACAATCGGTTGCAAGCTCCTCACCGGTTCGCCCACATCCAGGGTATCTTTCGAGGTCAAGGTCGTCACCTAGGCCGGGGAGGACCGTACCGGATATTGCTTCACGAGGCCCTTGCCGCTAGCCTTGACTGGGTTGTCGGGCGGGGTCATCCCGTGTCTCGCTCACTTCGAGCACGTTGCGGGGAGTCCACGACGGATGGCGACTTCGACCTCGATCCAGGCTGGCCGTTCGATGTCCGTCGCGACGCCGCTCGGGGCGGATACGCTGCTGCTGCTGGGCTTCAACGGCGAGGAAGGGATCTCTCAGCTTTTCCGGTTCGACCTGGACCTGGCCGCCGAAGAGCCCGAGAAGGTCAAGTTCGCGACGCTCCTGGGCCGGCGAGTGACGGTCCGCCTCTCGTTGCCCGCCGGGAAGTCGCGCTATTTCAATGGCATCTGCTCGCGATTCTCCCAGGGGATGTCCTCGACCTTCGCTGCGTCCTACCGGATGGAAGTCGTGCCGGCGGCATGGCTGCTGACCCAACGGGCCCGGAGCCGGATCTTCCAGAACGTGTCCGTGCCCGAGATCCTCCGCCTCCTGTTCGGCGAAATTCCCGACGTGACTTACGAACTCGCGGGGCAGTACCAGGCCCGCGACTATTGCGTGCAGTACCGAGAAACGGACTTCAACTTCGCCAGCCGGCTGATGGAGGAAGAGGGGATTGCCTTCTATTTCGATCACCGGAGCGACGCGCACGAGATGGTGATCACCGATCGGGGGACCTTCCCGTCGCTCGAACCGGCCGACTTGCTCCTCCTGCCGCTCGAAGACACCATGGTCGACGAGGACGCCATCTCGCACTGGGAGAAGACGCAAGGACTCCACTCCGGCAAGATCACCTTGCGTGATCATACGTTCGAGCTGCCCCACCAGACCCTGGAGGCCCAGGAGCAAATCCCGGCCAGCGTCACCGTAGGTCAGGTCGAACACCAACTCCGCGTGGGCAAGCCCGATGCGATGGAGTTGTACGACTGGCCCGGGGAGTATGCCCAACGATACGACGGCCTGGACCGGGCCGGGGGCGACAGGCCGGGCGAGTTGCAGAAGATCTTCAAGGACAATGTGAGGACGGCGGGCATCCGCGCGGAGCAGGCGGCGACCGAGGCGATCGTCGTGCGGGGGGTGGGAAGGTACCGCCACCTGTCTTCGGGGTATTCCTTCAACCTGACCCAGCGGACCCCGGAGACCTACATCGGTGGGAAGCCGCACGACGGTCAATATTACCTGACGCAAGTCTCGCACTCGGGGCGAGCCGGCGAAACCTACCGTTCCGGCGGGGTGGCCGAGGACCTCTACCACAACAGCTTCACCTGCCTGCCCGTCGGCCTGAAGTACCGGCCGCCTCGGTCCACCGCCAAGCCCGTCATCCAGGGCACGCAGTCGGCGGTGGTGGTCGGCCCGCCCGGCGAGGAGATCCACACCGACAAGTACGGCAGGATCAAGGTCCGGTTCCACTGGGACCGCTTGAGCCCGCACGACGACAGCAGTTCCTGCTGGGTCCGGGTGGCGCAGATCGCCGCCGGGGCCGGGTTCGGCGGCATCCACATCCCAAGGGTGGGGCAAGAGGTCGTCGTCCAGTTCGAGGAGGGCGATCCGGACCGGCCGATCGTCGTCGGTTCCGTGTACAACCCCGAACGGATGCCGCCCTACACGCTCCCAAAAGGGAAGATGATCAGCGGCCTCCGCACCAATACCTATCCCGGCGGGGGCGGGATGAATGAGATCACCGCCGACGACACCAAGGGCAACGAACTCATCTACTTCCACGCCCAGTACAACCACAACACGGTGGTCAAACACGACCAGACCACGACGATCGGCCATGACGAGACCATCCATGTGGGCAGGAACCGCGACGAGACGATCGTCAAGTCCCACCATCTGACGGTGGGGGCCGGCCAGATGATCTCCGTGACGGGCAACCTAAGCCAGACGGTCACCGAGACGCAATCCGAGCATGCGCGCAAGATCCTGCTGACGGCCGATATGGAGGTGACCATTCGTTGCGGGGCGAGTTCCATCACCCTGTCGCCCGCCATGATCAGCATCAGCGCGCCGTTGGTGAAAATTAATTGATCATTCCAAGGAGGCCCCCGCACCGGCGGGGTGCGACCCGATGGGGCTGCCAGCGGCACGAATCACCGACGAACACGTCTGCCCCATGTTCGACGGGCCGATCCCTCATGTCGGCGGCCCGATCCTCCCGATCGGCTGCTTGACCGTCCTCATCGGTGATCTGCCCGCGGCGCGGATGTTTGATGAGGCGTTCTGCGTGGGCCCGCCCGACATCATCATCCAGGGGGCCTTCACGGTCCTGATCGGGGGCCGGCCGGCCGCCCGCATGGGGGACAAGACCGCGCACGGCGGGATCATCGTCGAGGGGTTGCCGACCGTCCTCATCGGCATGGCCGCGATGGGCCAGTCGCTCCAGGATGCGTCGCAAGCGGGGGTGCCCTTTGTCACCTGAATCGGCCCGGGCGATCTGTGCTCGCCTTCGGGCGGTCGGCGAGCCGCTCTTCGCCATCCTCGATGCCGCCCGCGATCCCGGCATCCTCGCGGCCATCCGGGAGAGCGATCAACCCTCGCAAATCCTCTACGAAGGGGCCGAGGCCGACGACCTCGCCGACTTCGGGCCGTACCTCATCGGCCTCGACGGCGGCGGCGAGACGTTGCGGCGGCTGGTCGAGGAAGGTTGGGGCAGATCATGGGGGGTCTACCTCGCCAGTCGGGCCGATTTCGGTGCGATCCGCGACCACTTTCGCCAGTTCGTCCGGGTCGAGCTTCCCGGCGATGCCACCGCGTTGTTCCGGTTCTACGACCCGAGGGTCTTGCGCGAGTTCCTGGGATGCTGGACTGCCGACGAGCGGGAATCCTTCCTGGGGCCCGTCTCATGCTGCATCACCGAGGACGCCGAGGGGAGCGTGGCCCCGCGAGAGTACCGCCACTCCGTCATCGGCGCCGAAGCGTCCTCCCGGCCGAGGTGAGCCGATGATCCGGATCAGCGACGACCAGTTCTTTGCCGCTCGCCGGCGGTTCCTCGCCGCCGGCCTCTGCGAAACCTTCGCGGGTTCGCACCTGCGTCCGTCGCGCGATCAGGCGACGGGGGACGTCCTCGCCGCCGATCCCCGGGGAGGACAGCTTCGCTTCGAATTCGATCGGCGCGGCTTCATCGGCGGCGTGGTCAGCCCGCTAGGCCGTCGCTGGGGGCTGACCAGCGACGCGCAGGGGCGCCCGGAGAGCTTCGCCAACCCGAGCGGGTCGCAGCTCGACCTGGCGTATGATCCCGCCGGCCGGGTCGCCCGGATCGGCCGAGGGACGCGGGCCGTCTGCGAGGTCGATCATGATGGCTCTGGTGCTGTGGCCGGATACCGGTTCCCCGACGGCACCACCACCCAGTTCGCCCGCGACCCCCAGGGCCGGCTCGTCCGGTTGACCGACCGCCGAGGGATCGCGTGGACCTTCGACCACGACGGCGACGGCCTGCTCACGGCCATGACCGACGGTCGCGGCCAGCAGACGCGGTTTGCCTACGAGGCCTTCGACCGACCGAGCCGCTTGACGTATCCCGACGGGTCGGCCGAGACCTATCGGTATGACCCGACCGGCCTGACCTGTTCGATCGGGGCGGCCGACGGGACCGAGATTGCCATCACCCGCGACTCCGCCGGGCGCCCGGCGACGATCGACGCCGGAGACGGGAATGTGTCTCGGTTCGCTCGCGACGACCGGGGACGCATCGAGCGGGCCGAGAACGGGACCACGACCGTTGAATTCGAGTACGATCCCGCCGGGCGCTTGATCGCCGAATCTCGCGAGGGCGAGGTCGTCCGGTACGAGTACGACGAGGTGGGCACCCTCGTCGCGCTGGAGTATCCGACCGGCGAGCGTGTGCGGTTCGGTCGCGACGATGACCTTCGCCTGGCCGAGGTCGTGGATTGGGGGGGGGACGTTACCACGTTCGAGCATGCGGCGGACGATCGCTGGCTGACGATCCGGGCGCCGAGCGGCCTGGTCACCTCGATCGAATTGACGGCGGACGGCCAGGTGGCCGAGACCTCCGTCCGGATGCCGCTCCGCCCTTCGATTGCCGGCAAAGGACCGACGGGAGGCGGGGATCTCTTCGCGACGACTTATCGCTACGACGACGAGGATCGACTCGCCTCGATCGTCGACTCGGAATATGGCGAGCGTCTCTATCGCTACGACGCCGAGGGGCATCTGGTCGCGGCGGGCCGCGAGGTCTTCGCCTATGACGCGGCCGGGAACCGGGTCGAGGACAACGGCGAGGTCGCCGAGTTCGACCCGGCCGACCGGCTCACGGGCCAGGGCTCGCTCCGATGCGAATATGATCCCCGGGGGAACCTCGTCGCTTGGCACGATCGCGGGGCCATCTGGCGGTTCCAGTACGACGGCCGGAACCGGATGACGCGAGCCGAGGACCGGGCGGGACGAGTCGTGACGTTCGGCTACGACGCCTTCGGTCGACGGGCCTGGAAAGAGTCGGAGAAGATCACCACCCGCTTCGTCTGGGCCGGCGAGCAACTCATCCGCGAAGTCCGGTCCGACGGCACCAGCCGCGACTACCTTTATCCCCCCGGGTCGCCGGTTCCCCTGGCGATCCGCGAGGGGGACGTGACCTACACCGTCCATGCCGACCACCTGGGGACCCCGCGCCGCCTGACCGATCCGCAGGGTCGCATCGCCTGGTCCGCCGACGGGGATGCGTTCGGTCTCGCGCGGGTTTCGGCCTCGGCCGTGACCAACCCCATCCGGTTCCCGGGCCATTACCACGACGAAGAAACTGGGCTCTACTACAATCGCTGGCGCTACTACTCTCCCCGGCTGGGCCGCTACCTGTCGCGCAGCCCCGCTCCTCATCGGGGAGGATTCAACCTCTACGCCTACGCCGGGAACGACCCGATCAACGTGATCGACCCGCTGGGCCTCGGGTCGGGCGGGCGGACGGTCCCGCCGATCGTGGCGTCGTTGGCCGGTGGCGCCTCGATGGTCATGCTGGCGCCGGCGGCTCTGCCGGCGACGAGCATCCTGGCCGGGCCGGCGGCGGGGGCAATCGGGGCTGGCCTGAACCAGTCCCTTGATGGGGACAAATTCTGCGTCGCGGTCAATACGAAACCGGCCACGCAGGGAGCACTGGCCGCGGTGATCGGATCGGCCCCGTTCGCGCTCCTGCCGACCTGCGCGGGCGTGGTCGCCTTCGGCGGCATCGGCGGCCTGACCGACGGGATCCGCTACGCCGCGAACCACTTCCTCAAGCCCGGCACGCGGTGGGATTGGCGGGGCTTCGGCGAGTCGGTCGCGCTCGGCGTCGCGACGGCCGGAGCGGGGCGGGACCTCGAGGAGCGACCCGCCCGATCGCGGCCGCAATCCATCCCGCCGGAGCCTGTCGCCCCCGAGGCGGCCGGTGCTCGCGCGGTTGCCGAGGTCGCTTGAATCGTCCCGGCCGGTGCCGGGCTGATCTTTCCTCGAACCAACGGACGATCGACACCGTGGCCGCCACCAGAAAGCCGGGACATCTTGAGCGACTCCGGCCGCCCGTGGCCATCGAGGACGGGACCCTGGGCCGCTCCCTGGCCCCGCGGCCGGGCGTGGGCGCGGGGGACGTCGCGCGGTGGCCGCTGGAGCGCAAGCTCATCGAGGCGGCGCGGCGGGCGACGCCGAAGCTTCCGTGGGAGATGCAGGAACAGTTCGCGACCTTGTTCGCCCCCGAGAGCATCGCGATCACCGGCGCGGTGCTCGTCGTCTGGGCGGGATCGCACCTCGTGGGGGCCGGCGAAGTCGTCGACGTGGTGCTCCTGTTGATCGGGCTCGGGACGGTCGGCTGGCAGGCGTTCCAGGTGGGCCGAGACATCGGCGCCTATCTGCGGCTCGCCTCCGGGGCCAGGTCGGAGGCAGACCTGGACCTGGCGGCGGATCGGCTGGCCGTGGCGGTGGCGACGATCGGGGCGACTGTCTTCGTGGCCTTGGTGTTCAAGGCCGGGTCCAGGATCGGCGGGGTCGCGCGAGCGGCGGTCGAGGTGCGATCGGCCTTCTGGGGACGGACGGTCGAGGAGTGGCTGATCCTCCTGACCAAGCCCAAGGCGCCGCCCCTGGTCCGGGAGCGGCTCGAAGTCGCCCTGACCTACTTCCGCAAGTACTTCCCGGGCCGTCCCTGGGACTCGGTCCTCGGCTACCTCAAGGGCATCGACCTCTCCAAGCCCGTCCAGCCCACGACCCTCCGCCGCGGCGAGTTCCTGGCCATGTACGGCAATCCCGACCGGCCGGGCATGTTCCTCACCAAGATCGGCACGGGGATGGATCGCCTCGGGATCAATCCCAAAGACCGAGTGTTCGTGCGCTACGAAGTGGTCCAGGACGTGGAAGCCCTCGAATCGCACGCCGCCTCTTACGCCGATACCTGGACCGACCGGGGTAAAATCCCCATGCGGACCCCCTCCGGGGCGGTCCTGGAAGCGGACAAGAAGTATCAGGCCGGCGGGGGGGGGACTCAATACATCCTCGACATCAAGGAACTCTTGAGGCTCGGCGTCCTCCGGGAAGTCCGAAGGCCTCAATAGCCTGTTGCATGACGAGGCATGTTGGACATTGATTCAGCGTTCGCCGGTCGCTTACCACTTGTCGGGTGCGAAACCGGGCGGCACACTGCTATCGGCCTGTCGATACCCCGGCCCACGGCCCGGACGACATCGTTTCGAGGTCCCTGATGGTCCTGGATGCCGGTCTGCTGATCAAGAAGCTCAACGTGACGTGCCTCGACGCCCTCGAGCGGGCGGCGGCCCGGTGCAAAGCTCGGGCGAACTATAGCGTCGAACTGGAGCACTGGCTGCTCGAACTGGTCGACGAGCCCGATTCGGACCTCAGGCGGGTCCTCGCCCACTCCGAGGTCGACGTCGACGGACTCCGGCGCGACCTGGTCACGGCGGTCGGTAAGCTCAGGGTGGGCAACAACCGGACGCCTTCCCTCTCGCCGCTCATCGACGAGGCGATCCGCGAGGCGTTCGTGCTCTCGGCCGTGCAGTTCGGCGATCCGCTCATCCGGTCGGGGACACTCCTCCTGGCAATCCTGGCCGACGAACGGCTGGTCCGCGTGGCCCGCGAAATCTCGCGGTCGCTCGGGCGGGTCGCGGTCGATTCGTTGCTGAAAGAACTGCCGACGATCGTGGCGGGATCGGCCGAAAGCTCCCACCTGCCCCGACCACTCGACGAGAGTCGGGCCGAAACCGCCGCCTCCGCCGGGGGTGGGACCCCGGCGTTGGATCGGTTCACCGTGGACCTGACGGCACGGGCCAGGGCGGGGGAAATCGACCCGATCCTGGGGCGAGACGCCGAGATCCGCCAGATGGCCGATATCCTGATCCGACGACGCCAGAACAACCCGATCCTCACGGGCGAGGCCGGGGTGGGGAAGACGGCGGTGGTCGAGGGGTTCGCGCTCCGGGTCGCGCAAGGGGACGTCCCGCCCGCCTTGCGGGACGTCGCCGTCCGGTCGCTCGACCTGGGCTTGCTCCAGGCGGGGGCGGGGGTCAAGGGCGAGTTCGAGGACCGGCTCAAGGGGGTGATCGCCGAGGTCAAGGCGTCGCCGAGCCCGATCATCCTCTTCATCGACGAGGCGCACACCATGATCGGCGCCGGGGGGCAGGCCGGACAGGGGGATGCGGCGAACCTGCTCAAGCCGGCGCTGGCCCGAGGCGAATTGCGGACGATCGCGGCGACGACCTGGGCCGAATACAAGAAGTACTTCGAGAAGGATGCGGCGCTGGCGCGGCGGTTCCAGGTCGTGAAGGTCGAGGAGCCGGCCGAACCGTGGGCCGTGGCGATGATGCGGGGCATGGCCCCCATACTGGAAGCGCACCACCGAGTCCGGATCCTCGACGAGGCCGTCGACGCCTGCGTCCACTACTCGTCGCGCTACATCACCGGCCGCCAACTGCCCGACAAGTCGCTCGGGGTGCTCGATACCGCGTGCGCCCGGGTGGCCCTGGGCAGGGACTCGGTGCCCGCCGAGGTCGAGGATCTCCGCCGCCAGGTCGAGATCCTCGCCGCCGAAATCGCGGCCCTCCGCCGCGAAGGACTCGTGGCGGACACCCAAGGCGAACGCCTGGCCGACCTGGAAGCCCTTCGAAGTCGTGCGGTGGAGGAGTTGGCGAGCCTGGAGGCACGTTGGGCGAGCGAGGCGGCGCTCGTCGCCGAGATCAGCGGCCTGCGCGAGCGGATCGAGGGAGGGTCGGCCCCGGATGCCGAGGCGCTCCGCGCCGAATACCAGGCCAGGACCGCCGAGCTGCGACAGATCCAGGGGGATGCCCCCCTGATCCACGCCAGCGTCGACGCCCAGGCCATCGCCGAGGTCGTCGCGGCCTGGACGGGCGTGCCGGTCGGGCGGATGCAGGCCGACGAGATCCACGCCGTGCTCGCCCTGCGTCAGACGCTGGCCAGGCGCGTGCTGGGTCAGGCCGAGGCGTTGGAGGCGATCTGCCAGCGGATCGAGATGTCCCGGGCCGGGATGACCGACCCTCGCCGGCCGGTCGGCGTCTTCTTGCTCGTCGGCCCCAGCGGCGTCGGCAAGACCGAGACGGCCCATGCGCTGGCCGAGGCGTTGTTCGGCGGCGAGCAGAGCCTGATCGTGATCAACATGTCGGAGTATCAGGAAGCCCACACCGTCTCGGGCCTCAAGGGGTCGCCCCCGGGCTATGTCGGTTACGGCGAGGGGGGCGTCCTGACCGAGGCGGTCCGCCGGAAGCCCTACAGCGTGGTCCTGCTCGATGAGGTCGAGAAGGCCCACCCCGACGTCCTGGAGTTGTTCTATCAGGTGTTCGACAAGGGGACGCTCGATGATGCCGAGGGACGTGAGGTCAATTTCAAGAGCACGGTCATCCTGCTGACGTCGAACGTCGCCTCCGACTTGATGGCCCGACTCCATGCCGACCCGGAAACCGCACCCCGGGGAGAGGCGCTGGCCGAGGCGATCCGTCCTGAGTTGCTCAAAGCCTTCAAGCCCGCCTTCCTGGCCCGGATGGCGGTCGTGCCGTACGCCCCGATCCCCGACGACGTCATGCGGCAGATCGCCCGGCTCCAACTCGACGGGATCGGTCGGCGGCTGGCCGAGAACCACGGCGCAAAGTTCACCTACGAGGAAGCCGTGGTCGGTCGGATCATCGATCGGTGCATCGAGGTGACGAGCGGGGCGCGGAACGTGGACCACATCCTGACCCGGACGCTCCTGCCCGCGCTGTCGAACCGCTTCCTGGCGCGGATGGCCCAGGGCCTGCCGATCACCGCCGCCCATGTCGGCGTCGATGATCGGGGCGGGTTCGCCTATGAGGTGGAATGAAACGACCCGCCGGGCCACTCGCCGCTCGCGACGATGACTGATGCATCGGCCCGGTGCGGTCCGGCCGCGGCCCAGGTGTACCGACCCAGGGCCGGGCGTCCGGTGCCCCGGCCCAGGTAGGAACGAGGCACTTCATCGGCCCGGAGGATCAGTTCGAGATCGAAAACGAACTCCGGGCCGACATAAAGGCGCGTCAGTTCCACCAGTTCCCTGAGCGTCGCGGTGCCGGGCAAGAGGCGTTCGAACTGACGGTAAGTCATCGGGCCGATCTTGAGGCGAAATTTGCCCTGGCTGTCCAGGTAACGCTGGCCAATAAGGCAGCTCTGCCCGAGCACGTTGTTGCGGCCGCCCGGCCCGACCTGCGAGCGAAACGCGAGGGCGATCTCCACCCAGCGCGGGACGAACTGCTGGACCTCGGCCTCGATCCCGATGGTCCCGGCGATGAGAGCCGCCAAGCCTTCGGCGGAGCGGACCTGACGCGTGAAGAGGCCGGCCTGGAGCCGCAGGCGACGGTCGTCGAGGCTCAGCCGATCGCGATGGGCCCCCCCCTCAAGCCCGAGGCCGACCATGGCCATCAGGGCATCGGCGAAGGTTCGCCGGTCCGGACCACTTCCCTCGTCGCTGGCGACGCGGTACTTCTCGCCGGCGCGGTAGAAGAGCGAGATCAGCCGGTGGTTGAAGAGGTCGAAGAAATCCGCGGTGAGCGGATCGCCCTCCCGCAGCCGGCGCCTCAGTTCGGCCGTGTAATGGACAGGCAGGATGCCTTTCGGGCCCGTCAATCCCAGGAAGGCGACGGTCATGACCGACCGGGGCGAAAGGGTCGAGGGGTGAGAGGACTGGCCGCTCGGTTCGCGGCGGAGGCTGTGGATGGCGCTGGCCGGGAAGGCCTGCGATTGCCACGCGGCGAACCGGACGACCTCGCGGCGGGGAGCATCTCGGCCCAGCGTCCCGGCGGCGTCGCCCATCCGCTCCAGGAGGCGTACTGCCTGAAAAAAGTCGAATTTGTACGGATGCTCGAAGAGCAGATCCACCAGGGTGTGCTGACGGGGGTCCATGACAGATCCGGTCCTCGATCGGTCGGGGCGTCCCATCAAAGCAGGGTCTTCTCTCCGGATCGAGGGCGCCACCGGCGGACCTCCCGCCCGAGGTCGTCGACCACGACCAGTTGGCTGAACGAATTGATCGAGACGTAAAGGCCGAAGAACCGGTCGAGGACGGTTTCGAGGAGGAACGAGCTGTGGCCGAGGAACTTGGATTCATCGAACTGGATCGTCATCTCAACCCCACCCACCGCACTCCGGCCGCCGGGGGCGGGGCCGAAGATCTGTCGACTCTTGAGGTCAACGATCCCGGCGATCCGGTCGCTCACGGACCGGTCGCCGGGAGGGCTGTAGATGTTGAGCAGCTCGACGAGGGCGTCGCGGGCCGCGGCGGGACGATGCTCGTCGCCGAGCCCGGGACCCGACCCGGACGGATCGCTTGACCGGGTGATTGGTGCCAATGACAGATAATTCAGCGACAGGTTGGAGATCAGCCGCCACTGCGCGCCGCGTCCCGTGGGAGGCCGCACCGACTTCGTCGGCGGGAGGATGCACCGGACCGGGCCGCAAGTGACGGGACCATCTGGCTCAAAATCGCCGCCACGCTGGTCGGTCGGCATCCCGAACGGCGCGTCGCCGTTGGTGCAAGTCAGTGACACGCTCACGATCTCTTCGCTGCTCGGGATGAACGGGTCGAAATCCTCCCCACCGAAGGCGAGATCCACTCCCGCCCGCCATCCGTCCGGGCCGCCCGCCTGGCGGCGTTGGGCATGCCAGAAAGGGTAAGTTCGATCCTGGTCGTCGGGCCGATGGTCGTAGAACGTTCGGTACTCGACGGGTTGCTCCAGCTCGGCCACGGCGCCGGTGACCCGGTCGACCTGATAGATCTCCGTGGTGCCGGGTTGATCGGGGGTGACGGGGTAGACGCTCTTGGTCCGGCTCAGCCGGATCGGCGATGCCGCCGCCTTGAAGAGGTTGACGATCGGCGTGCAGCCCAGCCGGATGTGGCGGGCCTCGACGGCCAGCTCGTACCGCGGCAACTGGTTGAAGAAGAGGAGGATCTCGAAGGAAGTCGCCGCGATCGGCAAGGCGGCGACTTCCGGGAGGGCAAGGTCGAAGAAGAGGAACTTGTACGGGAAATTTGCATATTCCTGGAGGAAACGGTAGGCCCGGGGGACACGCCTCGGGTAGGGGATCATCCCTTCGTCGGGAGCAAACCCCACCGGCTTGACGGCCTGAGGGCCCAGCACCACTCGCCCCATCCCGGCGTGCTCCTCCGGCGACGCCCGCAGCTCGACGCGGGCCACGGCCGAGCCGACGAGTTCGTGGAGCGCGAAGGCGACCCGATCCTCGCTCGCCAGATAGAACCGGAGCCGGTCGAGCCCGAGCCTGGCGATCCCGACCGGCCCGTCCGCCCGGATCGTCAGCCGGAGCAAGGCCGAGTCGTCGCGGCGGCGGTCGGACGGGGAAATCCGATCGGTCAGGAACTCGACCGAGATGATGTCCAGCGGCCAGAGGGGGACGGGATAGATCGTCCGGAAGCGGCAATGGCGATAGTCGGGGTGACGGGCTCGGAGCAGGGTCCCGGCCTCGATCACTTCGACACCCTGGGTCGGCTGGACGAAGGGACGGCGGGCGAACTGCGCGACCGAGGCGGAGGGGAACGGTCGGAGCAGGTGCGGATAGAGGATTTCCAGGAAAGCGTCGGTGATCTCCGGGAACTCGTCTTCGAGCTTGGCCCGAATCCGGGCGGTCAGGAAGGCAAATCCTTCGAGGAGCCTGGCGACATGCGGGTCATCGTCGCGGAGGCGGTCGACTTGCAGGTGGGCGCTGACTCCCGAATACTTCGACTGAAATTGCGCCCCCATGTCGAGGAGATAGTCGAGTTCTTTTTGATAGTAACTCAGCAGGTCGTCGCGATCTCGCATGAGGTCAGCTCGGAGAGAGTTCATCCGACGGTAGTGCGAACGAGCGAGTGGGCAGGTCGAGGAGCGGTTCGGCGGCGAAGGGTTGGGGTTCGGGCTCGACGCGAAGCATGGCTTCGATCCGGAAACGAAGTCGGAGATCCCGGGAGTTCAAGGCGTCGACGGAGACTTTGACATCGAAAAGACGAGGCTCGAACCGACGGATCGCATCAGCAATCGCGTCGCGCAGGCGATCACAGGCCGACGCCTCGTTGAGCCGGGCGTTGGTCAGGTCGGGCAAACCATAGGCAAGCAGCGACTCATCCAGGGGCGAGGGGAGTTCACGCGGGGTTCGTCGGCTATTCAGCAGGGAGATGAGATCACGCAGGACCCAAGTGCGAAGGTCGTCAATGTCGGCCACACGCTTGGTGGTCGACGGGCCGGCGGCGCGTTCCAGACGGTCGAGGACCGAGGGAAGCAGCGGGCGGCCCATGGCTCCGGCAGGCATGTTGATTGCACCAAACCATCTGGCCTGGAAAGAACGAAGGAATGGGTGGCCCAATATCGGGGCCACCCCAAGGACTTATTGTCCGCTCTTCTGCTTCCTGAGGTCCCAGGTGCCGTCAACGGTCTTGCCGGAAGATCCCTGGTCAGTCTGCGGGGTGTGCGTGAAATGAACCATCGAGAAATTCAATCCGATCTGGCAGGAGGAGATGTCATCGTTGCCCGTTTGAATGCCCGTGGTGTAACTCGACACGATCACGTTGTTCAAGGTCACGGTGGTGGACTCGACCAGCTTCCCCGGGCCACCGGGCTTGAGGGCGACGAACCTCACCGAGTTGATGTGCAACGCGTTCGCGCAGGCCTCCATCAACTTGGGAGATGCCTTGTTCGTCTTCATCCTGAAGTTGAAGTCATGCATGCTGACCTTGCCGCCGCCGCCGCCCTGGTTGTAAGAGAACGTGCCGGTCTGGGTGGCCCCCCAGTTATACGATTCGAGCAGGATCCAGTCTTCGTAGCCCTGGACTTTGGACTCTCCTTCGATCTGACCGCCATTGAACTTCAGCAAGTAGTTGGTGGCCACGTCTTCCTCCGATCAGGGGTGAGATGTGATGTCGGGAACAACCCTACTACGATGACGAATCGGGTTTGGGACTAGGCCTTGACCGATGCGGGAAGTTCGGCGACGAGCCGAAGTGAGACGGTCAGCTCGTCGAGCATGTAGTGCGGCCGGAGGTACGCTGTCGCGGTATAACATCCGGGCCTGCCCGGGACCTCTGACACATCAATCCGGGCGTCTCGGAACGGTCTCTCCGCCATGACCTTCTGGTTGGTCGTCTCCTCGGTGACGAACTTGATGATCCACTCGTTCAGCTCGAATTCGCACATCTCCCGACTTGTGTAGCTGCCGACCTTGTCGCGGGCCATGGCCTTGAGGCAGTGAGCGATCCGCGAAGTGGCGAGGATGTAGGGGAGCTGGGCACCGAGTCGCGCGTTGGCGTTGGCCGCATCGGTCGAATATTTTGCCGGCTTGTGGCAAGATTGGGCGCCGAAGAACACGGCGTGGTCGGAGTCCTTCTCGTGGACCAAGGGGATGAAACCCAGGTCGCTGTACTCTTTCTCGCGACGGTCGGAGAGCTCGACCTCGACGGGACACTTGGCGGCGAAGGGGCCGGCGTCGGTCTTGAAATTGTGGATCGGCAGGTCGGAAACCAGCCCCCCCCCTTCGGTGCCCCGGATGGCCGAATACCATCCGTGATCCGCATAGGACTCGATCAGTCGTCCCGCGAGGGCGTAGGCGGCATTGCCCCAGAGATATTTTTGGTGGTTGCTGCCGTCGACGTCCTCTTCGAAGTCGAACCCCTCGACGGGGATCGTCTCGCGGCCATAGGGGAGTCGCAAGAGGAATCGGGGCATGCAGAGGCCGACGTAACGCGACTCGTCGGATTCGCGGAAGGCACGCCAGCGGGTGTATTCCGAGCCGCGAAAGAGCTTCTCGAGCTTCGAGGTGTCGGCTTCCTCCTCGAATGATCCCCAGCCGAAAAGGCCGGGGGAGGCGGCGGCCAGGAAGGGGGCGTGGGCACCCGCGGCGACACCGGCGATCCGCTTGAGGAGCTCGACATCCTGGGGGCTGCGGGTGAATTCGTAGTCGCCGACCAGCACCCCGTAGGGTTTGCCGCCCAGCGTGCCGTATTCACGCTCGTAGACCCGTTTCCAGAGGGCCGACTGGTCGAACTCACGCCCCGGCGCGAGGTCCTTGATCAGGTCGCTCTTGGGAACATTCAGGACCTGGAGCCGGACTTCGGGGCCGGCTTCGGAAGCTTGCCGGACGAGGTAATGGAGCCCTCGCCAGGTCGCCTCGAGTTTCTGGAAATCCGCGTGGTGGAGGACGCAGTTCAATTGCGTCTCGATCGCCGAGTCGATCTCGCCGATCCGCCGTGCGATCTCCATCCTCATGTTGGACGTGGGCTTGATCGTGCCCCGGTCCATCTCGCGCAACAGCATTTCGATCGAGCTGACGGCCTCTCGACGATGTTCCTCATCGACCGCCCGGCGTTCGTACAGCACCTGGTCGAGGATACTCGAAGGGGGCGAAGGATCATTGGTGAGCGAAGCTGGGGATTCGGGTTGCGGCTCGGACGCGGCCATCTCAGTCTCCTCCTGAACCGGCGGACTCCGAACCGATCTCATTCTGGAGTTGTTCGCGCTTGAGGCGATCGCCGAGGATTTCTTGCAAGGTGTCCCCGAACCGGGGCGTCCCCTCGATCCCGTTGAGCAACTCGGCAAGCTGCTTGCGTTCTTCCAGGAGCTTGCGGAGCGGCTCATTTGACTGGGCGACACTCGCGGCGACCTGCTCGGGCTCGAAGTCCGCCAGGCTCGCGAAATTCACCTCGACGTCAACGGTCCCTTGGCCGTTGATGGTATCTTCGACGGTCAATGCCAGCCTGGGAGCGGCGCCGGCGAGGACCGAGTCGAAGTTGTCGCTATCGATCGGCAAGAACTCGCGGTCGGCCAGGCGAGGTAGAGACTTCTTCGACCGCCCCGACAGGTCGGCCATGACGCCGATGACGAAGGGAAGTTCGCGGGTCCGAGTGGCACCGCCTACCTCGACATCGTAGGTGATATGAACGCGCGGCTTGCGGTTCTTGTCGAGGAGATGCTGCGTACTTTTGGCCATGTTGAAGCCACTCTCGGGTAGCCGAAGAGGATCACCAACCTGGACGGATGCAATCTCGAGTCGTGGTCTCGGTCGAGGCAGCCAGTGTCAGGTGGCTGATCAAATCGAACAGGTCGAATATTTCCAGCAATATTCAACCGAGATTTGAGGGGTTATACCAAACTCCGCCTGGTATCGGATCAATTTCCGGGGCCGATAGAGAGTATTCAGGTCCGTCTTCCACAAGTCAAGCGCCTGCCCGCCCGCCGATCAGGATCGACAGTTGTTCAACAGGTTTTCTTTCCCCACCGTCGATCGCGCCGAAATCCCGGTGGCCCGGTCACCCTGTCTCTGGCGGGTCTGGTTGGGATAGCATCTCCATGCTGAGACGACTCGGGCAACCTTTCCCACCTCGTGAGGAGCCATGTCATGACCGTCCGAGATGCCCTGAACCGGGCGGAACTTCGCGAGGCGATCAACCTCGCCGGTGCAACCGTGCGCGATCATCCGCTCGACCATGACGCGAGGTTCACGCTGGTCGACCTGCTGGGCTTCGCGGGGGACTGGTCGCGGGCGGCGAAGCAGCTCGACGCGCTGGCAGGTCTCCCCGAGGTGGACCTTTATCGCCGACTCGTCCAGGCGGGCCGGGAACGGGCCGAGGTCTTCGCCACGGGCGAACGGCCCCCATCATGGCTGATCGAGCCCCCCTCCTGGGCCGGGCAGCATCTCGCCGGCTGTGACCGGTTGCGACGAGGAGACCATGCGGGGGCCCGCGCCGAGTTCGATGCGGTCGAGTCGGCCGTGGGCCCGATCCTCGGTACCGTCGGGGGAGTAGGGCTGGACGGGTTCCGTGATCTTGACGACCGGCTCGGCCCAATACTGGAACTGGTGGTCGCCGATGGGTATCATTGGGTCGCCTGGGAGGACGTCCGGTTCCTCGACGTCTCGCCACCGGAGACCCTCCGCGACCTGCTCTGGGCCCCGGCGCGGTTGGCGTTGGCGCAGGGACCGATCGGCTGGGTCCACGTGCCGACGATCTACCCGGGCTCGGAGGCGACCGAAGGGGAACTCCAGCTGGGTCGGGCGACGAACTGGCACGACGCAGGCTCCAACCTCGCGGTCGGGCTGGGACTGAAGATGGCATTAGCGGGCGAGCGGTCGCTGGGCCTCTTCGAAATTCGTGAGCTCCAATTCGTGCCCCCGGCTGGCTCGCCGGTCGGGTGAGGTTGTCGCATCCTCGTCGGCGGGGAGAAGCTCGCGGAGACATCCTGAGTGGGCAATTCGATGGTCCCGTTCGAGCGAATCCTGGCCCCGATCCCCGCCGGCTTCCGCAAGGAAAATGAGTACGATGCCGTCGGCAGCGGTCGGGATTACGCCTACGATTATCTCGATATCGAGGAAGCTCGCCGGGTCGTCGTGGTCTCCCGGATGCGCGGCGACGCCGACGACGAGATGCGGCAGAAGGCCCAACCCCAGCCGAAATCGGCCGACTGGGACAAGGTGTTTGCGCTCGGCGTCAACGTCCTGGCGACGGAGAGCAAGGACCTCCGCGTCGCCGCCTGGGTCGTCGAGGCCCTCGGGCACCTCCGGGGCTTCGCCGGACTCCGCGACGGATTTACCATGTTCCGTCTGCTCCAGGGCCGGTATCGCGACTCTGCCTATCCCCGAGACGACGGCGACCTGAAGGTCCGGCACGGGCCCTACGAGTTCCTCGAAGGTGAGCGCATCCTGCCGTTCCTGATCCGAACCCTCCCGCTCATCAGCGCCGAGACCGGCGAGCCGCTTTCCTACCTGAACTGCAAGGAGGCTGAGCGGAATGAGAATCAAGCGGCGGAGGATGCCCGGTCGGGCGAATCGGGCGAATCGGACGCGAGCAAGTTCCGGCTCAAGGATTGGCAAGCCGCCATCGAGACGACCCCCGTCTCCGAGATCCATCGGCTTGCCGGCGATGTCGCGGCATGCCTGATCGCCTTCAGGGCGTGGGAGCGGTCGACCGATCGCCTTTGGCGCGACAAGAAATCTCCCCCCAGCCTGTCGAGGATCGGGGAGGCCCTCGTGGACTGCGCCCGCGAGGTCCAGAAGATGTTTCTCGACCCCGATCAACCCGAGGCCGCGACGCTGGCCCTGGCCGTCCTCCGGCAGACGAGCGGTCGTCCGCCGGCCCTCGTCAGGCCCGTGGCTGATTTCGTCGTCGCGCCCGCCCGGGACGATCAGCCGGTCGTCACCCCGTCATCCCGAGCCGAGGGGACGCCGGACTTCGAGCCCCTCGCCCGAGTCGAGGAGACGCTGGACTTCGAGCCCCTCGCCCCAGAGACCACCGTCCGGCATGCCGACCCGTCCATCGTTGCCGGGCCGGCAGGGCCACCCGAAGATGTCGAGACGGCTTATCGGCGGGTCCAGGAGGCGGCGGCGTTCCTCCGGAGCGCCAACCCGAACGATCCCGTCCCTTACCTCCTGATCCGGTCGTTACGGCTCGGCGAACTCTTCGGGATGGACGCAGGCCTGACCGATGAACCCCACCCCGGCCCATCGAGCGAGACTCGCAAGGAGCTGCGGCGGCGAACCGTCGACGGGAATTGGGAGGAAGTGGTCGAGTTGACCGAGGAGATCCTGTCACGACCCGAGGGCCGCTGTTGGATCGATGCCCATCGATTGGCGATCCGCGGGCTGGAAGAATGTGGCCGGGACCATGCGGCCCGTGCCTGCCGGAGTCTCCTCGCCGCGGCGCTCGACCACGCTCCCGAGCTGGCCGATGGCGAGCTCGACGATGGGACGCCCGCCGCGAGCGCGGAGACACGCGACTGGCTCGCGCGATCGCTGAACCGGACCCTCCCGCGCGATCGAACCACCCCCGACGAGGACACCACCGAAGTCGCCCCCCTCTCGCCGACCGACCCTCCCGTCGATGCCGAAGCCGCGCTGCGCGAGGGCCGGGCCGAAGACGCAATCGCGATCTTCTCCCGATCCCTCGACGCGGCACCCGGGGATCGCGCCCGCTACCTGGCGACGATCCAGTTCGCCGAGGCGTGCATCGGCGAAGGGCTCGACCAGATGGCCATCCCGCTGCTGGAAGCTTTGGTCGGGTCGGCCGACGAAGCATCCCTGAGGAGCTGGGAAGGGCGGTCCTTCTTCGTCAGCGGGGCAACGCTCCTGCACGGCGTCTTGGCCCGAATCGACAACGGGGTCTTGGCCGATCGGCTCGCACGCGCCCACGCCCGGCTCGCCCACCTGGCACCCGCCGCCGGCTTGCGCCACGGCGGCCGTTGATTGCTCGGGGCGGCCGAGGCCATCACGCCGCTGCTCGACATCCAAGAGGACCAGAAATTCAACCATGGGGTTAGATTTGGCTCGACGCAAACGTCCTGAGTGCTTGACGATACGTGCCGGGACTGTTATGGTGAATGCCGGTCCATGGCGGGTCGATTCAAGCGGGACAGGCCGTCCGGGAAATCCTCATGGTGACTGTTTGCCATTCGTGCGGGAAGGGTTACGAGGGGATACCGCTCCGCTGCCCTCACTGCGGCCAGACGATCATGCGCACCTTGACGCACATGCCCAGGCCATCGCCGGCAGCGCCTGCTCCCGTGCCAGCACCAATCGAGCCCGCCCAACCGACCCCGCCACAACCGGTCCTGCGGCAACAGGCGGATCCGCCCAGGCGACCGCGAATCACGGCGGCAACGCCCACCAGGAAGTCGGCCGTCCCGCCCCCTTCCGCCATGAATACCTCGCCAACAGGCGACAAGGAAGGGTTCCGGACTCAAAATTTCAATGGCATCGACATTTCCAAGTTAAATATAGCCAAGCATAATTACTTGATCGAAGTTTTTGATAGGTCGCGGCGCTGGGTCCCCCTCTTCTCGATGATCGGCACGGGCAGAAAAGCGTTCGGGCGGGAAGCGGGCTCGTCGTTGGAATCGTTGAAGACCTTGGCCGCTCGTCACATTCAATTCGAGAACACCAGTCGAGGGCTCTACGTCAAGCCGGGGAACTCGCTCAACGGCGTCTACCGCCGGATCAAAGGACCGATCGCCCTGGTTGACGGCTTGAGCATCCGCATATCAAATTACGTCTTGACATTCCACGAGGCCCCTCCCCCCGATCACGCGGAACCTCTGGTGTTCGAGGGGGAGCACTTGCTCGTCCGCGACCTCTGGGCGCTCGGCTACCTCGAGTTCCTCCGGTCCGATGATCGCCCCGGCGTCCGGTTCCCGATCCTCAACTCCGGGGCCACGATCATCGGTCGGGGGGGACCGGATCGAAGCCAGCGGGACAATTCCGTGGACCTGCCCCTGCCCGACGATCCCAAGGTCAGTCGTCGTCATGCCGAGATCGCCGGCCATGGGGAGGACAACTTACGTCTCACGCTCACCGACCTGAAGAGCGAGACCGGCACCTGGGTCAAGATCCGCGATCGGACCTTGGTCGAAGACGGCGATGAACTCTGGCTCGGCGAGATCGTGCTTCGAGTCGCCGCTTCGAACTGATGGCGTCTTCCCGCGAGTGCAGCCCCGCGAATCGTGCCGCCAGCGTCGCCGTCCCGACCAGCTCGGGCGGTTTGCCATGCGGCCACCCCGATCAAGCCGTCCGGTTTCGCGCCCGGCGGAATCCGCGGAGCAACTCATACCAGGTCGCTCCCCAGCCGACCGTGATGAGCAAGGCAATCAGGACGACGAGCCATCCGGTCGGCTTGAGGTTGACGAAGATCAAGGTCCAGGCCAGCAAGGCCATCGTGCCTCCGGCCGCTCCCAGGCCGAACCCCACCCGCCGGAGCGTCCGATCGGCCTGCACGGCCCGGAGCGACCACCGGGCGGAGCGTGAGTCGCCGGCGACCTTGACCTGCATCAAGCTTTCCACGAAAGCCGACCGGTCGGGGGCGTCGCCGGTGGCGGCGAGATAGCAGTTGAGCATCTCCAGCGGGTCATCTCCCCCGGGTTTTGCCGCATCGAGGAACTGGAGGATCGGCTCGCGAGCCTGGAGGAACCAGCGACTGAGGGAGAATAACGCCTCGTTGCCTTCTTGCAGGAGCGGCCCGGCTTCCATCAGGTCAAGGATCGAGAGGGTGTACCAGGCAATGAGCCGATCATACTCGCGCGCGACCGCCTCGCGTGCCGGGTCGGCCCCCCCGGGGAGCGAGAAGCCAAACCGCGCCGAGGTCCGGTACTCGGCAGGGCTCCGGAGGGCGAACTCCAGGAAGCCGGGCACATCTTCCATCCCACTGATGACCACATAGACCGGACAACGGGTCGCGATCGACTCGGCCACGTCGCGGAGAACGGCGCGGCTCGACCGGGCAAAGCCCTGGGACTGCGGGCCGAACAGCATCGCGACGGGAATCTGAACGATGATTCCCCGGAGCGGCGGCGACCCGGCCATCGTCGCCAGGACCTGGCAGGCCGATTGGCCCGCCAGGGTGTCCGGCCCTCCGCACTGGATGAACAAGCCGACGGCCGTCCGCAGCCCTCGGATCGGTGCCGGGAGTTCCGGGGCGACCGCGTCGGGACCGAGGCCCGCGGCGGCCATGAGCGCCAGGGGCGCATCCCCTTCGGCGATGATCAGATAAGCGGGCTCACGTTCCTGGCCACGCCGGAGGATGGTGATCGCCTCGCACGCCGCGGCGAGCTCCGGGTCATCCTGATCCGGCTCGTCGATCTCCGAGGTCGGCCTGCTCCTGAGATTTCGCAAGACGCGAAAAGTCCAGTATCCCAGGCCCCCGCCCAGGGAGGCCGAACCGAGGAACCAGGACCAGAAGATCGTCGTGCTGGAACGAAAGGGGGTCGGCAGCCGGGAGTCGACATCGGCGACCTTGGGCCCGTAAACCAGGTAGACCTGCGAATAAAATAAGTAAACAGCAAAAAATACGATAGCAATAAATAGGACCCATCGCGAGATGGTGTACAGGATGTCGCGCAAGGCTGCCTCCGTCAAGATCTCCGCCCGGGCCGCCAAGGCGATCTCGAATCAAGTGCCGCGATGATGAACGGCCGCGATGAATCCGAGGAGGGTCAAAACAAGAGTCGTCGCGACGAGCAGGCTCACCCCGACCAACAACCGCTCACCCTGGAGTTCGTCCAGCCCTCGGCCGGCCTGCGGCGTCGGAGCGGACGAGGAGAAATCGGCGGCGTCCCGGATGATCGGCCCTACCCGTGCCGACCAGGTCTCGATCTCGGTCTCGTCCTGGAACAATTCGCCGCGAAATCCGAGCGCCACGCAGCGGAAGAAGGTTTCCAGCGCATCGGCGTTCCGGGGCAGCCGACCCCTGACCTGGGCCAGCCCTTCGGCTTGCTTCGCCCGCTCCCAGAAGTCGACGGCGGCGCGGCGAGTCCCGAAGTATTCCAGTTCGAGGATATTGTTCTTCCAGCTATCTGCGGACCGCCAGGACGACTTGATCAGGACCTCGTCGGCCCAGTAGACCAGGGCGTGTTGGGCCAGGGCGAAGTCGTTGGCCTGGGCTTCGGTGACGCCTTTCTGGGCGGCTTGAAACGCCTTGATCAGGCTCCGCTTGACGGTCTCGGGGGACGGGTGCTGGTCACGGCGGAAGCCCTCGCGGAGGTCGACGACATACTGAAAGATCGGGCCGACGAGCCCGGCGAACGGGTCGGTCATCGGCCCGGCACCACATAAAGGGCGAATCGGAGGTTCACCCCCTTGTCCTCGGGGGTCGTCATCCGAATGATTTCCCCGCTCTGGAACGTCGCTTGCGCCATGTTCAGCCGGATCGCCAACGAGCGGTCGCGGACGACCGCGGCCCAGGTCCGAGCATCACGGCCGATCTCGAAGAACGCGACCCCGACGAAATTTTGCAAGTCGACGGGATGGCGGTTCAAGGGCGTCAGGGTCAATCCGGGGACGCGCCGGGCGAACAGTTCCTCGACCTGCGAGCCTGCACCGATGCTTCGGTCGAGTTTGGTCAACAACCGGTCGCACTCGGCTTCCGAGCGGTCCGTCTCGATCCCCAGGTAGGTCCGGCTGTCGGCCTGGAGCCACGACTCCTCCAGCGCGACTTGCAGGTGGTCGCCATCGCGAGTGAAGTGTCGGACCACGAGGTTCGTCGCCTCGACCCCCTTGAACGCCTGGCGGATCTGGTCGATCAAGGCCAGGAACCGCCCGCCGATATCCTCGTGATCGTAAGGCAGCACCGGCGCCGGCATCCGAGCGGGCAGGAAGAGCCCGACTCGACCGACGATCCGACACAGTTCGAGGTAAACGGCAAATGGGGTCGCTCCCGGGGCGGCGATGATCGTCCGCAAGGGGGGCAATGCCTCGTTCAAGGCGGCGAGTTTCAGCAGGCGTTCCGCCTCGGTCCCGTCGTGTCCCTGGATGACCAGGCCCCGCCCTGCAATCTGCCCGGCAAGTTCGGTCGCCTTGGCCTGGATCTGATGGGCCAGCGAGTCGACCCGCTCGACCAGCCAGGGCCAGGCGTCGAAACTCAACAAGGGCGGCACATACGCGAGCACGCGGGGAGTTGCATCGACAGACCCAGATCGCTGTATCCGGAGGAGCGGCAAGGTCTCGTAGCCCGCGACGCTCTCGCCCGAGTGGAGCAGCCTGGCCTGGAACCGGCGGATTTTCAACGGGATGGCCACCGCTTCCTTGTTCTCGTCCTCGCATTCTTCCTCGTCGACCCAGTAGCGTCCCCCGGAGTCCATGGGTGCAGGGTCGACGTTCTTCTGCCCCAGGCCGAATGACCGGACCGCCAGCAGGATGGTGGTCGAGCCGCTGGACTTCATCGCATCGCGAAGGTTCATCGAGAGCGATGGGACGTCGCGACCCGGGCCGACGGATAGGTGGGTCCCGTCCTTGAATCGTGCTTCGCAGGCCAGGAGCGTGACGACGGAGCTGGCGATCGCCTCCTCGTCGTATCGGACTCCCCGGACGCCCCAGGCGAACGGGTGGAACCAATCCTCGGACTCGCGAAGCCCCTTGCGAGCGTGCCGCTCGGCCGCCTGGAAGTGGTGGGGCGACAGGAACATTCCGTCATGCCAGTGGACTGAGGCATTCGACATGGTCATGACCCCGAACCTGTCCCGCTCGCCCGGAGAGACACCTGGAAGCGAATGCCGGGATTCTCGATCGGACTCATCGCCGTCTAGAGGGTTTTTATTGTAGTTGGATCAACGCAACCCAGGCAAGCGCCCGCAAGCAGGAGTCATCCTGGCATCCTGTCGGGTGTGCCTTTCGATTTTGGCAGGCCGACCGAACTCGGGTAAGCTGGTGGCCTGTCGCCGACCCCACGGAGGTCGAGATGCCCACCCTGACGATCCACTATCAGACCGAGGCCCAACGGCTGGCCTACGAGCGGGCCATCGCCTTCGTCGCCGAGTGGCAACAAGCCGGCCTGGACGGCCCGGCCGAGGCCGTCGTCGCCTCCTGCGAGGGCCTGGCCCTGGAGAAGGGCCGCCAGCTGCTCCGCGACTCGCTGGCCGCGGCCATCCAAGGTCGCGTCGACCGGTTCGAGGAAAAAGGGGCGACGCGGCGCACCTCGGCTGCGGCCACGCCGGGCTCGACAAGGGCCGACGCGAGCGGTCGCTGCGGACCGCCGGCGGCCCGATCCCGCTGCGGCGGGCCTATCGCCAGTGCCCGGCCTGCGGCGAGGGCGGGTTCCCCGCCGATGAGCGGCTCGGCATCGGACGCTTCCTCACCGCCCGGGCCCGCCGCCTGGCCTGCGCCTTCGGCCTAGAGGACGCCTTCGCCCGCGCCGCCCGGCTGCTCGGCCAGGCCGCCGGCTGGACCGTCGGCGGCGAGACGCTCCGCAAGCTCTGCCACGCCGAGGCCCGGTCCCTGGCCCGGGGCCGGGCCGAGCAGCTGGACACCGCCGGGCACTTCGCCCGCGCCGGGGGCGATTGGGAGCTGCAGGTCGACGCCGGCAAGGTCAACACCGAGTCGGGCTGGCGCGACGTGAAGCTGGCCTGCTTCGCCCGCCGCGAGCGGGCCGAGCCGGCGAGCTCGGCCGACTACGAGCAGCGCGACCTGCCGGCCCCCGGCGTCCGCTCGGTGATCGCGGCGACCGGGCCGGCCGAGGACTTCTGGCCTGCTCCCGCTGAACTGGTCCATCTGGTATGAGAGTCATTCTCGCCCTTCAGGGCAGGAGGACTCCCGATGAAGCGTATCCGCCACTCGCCCGAGCAGATCATCCGCAAGCTCCGTGAGGCCGACGCCGAGCTGGCCAAGGGGATCGCCGTCCCCGAGATCTGCAAGGCCCTGGGCATCGCCGACGAGATGCCGCCAGACTGCCACCCTC
>JAABUQ010002006.1_pt1 | contig 41550 bp, 39 predicted proteins | sample 5560001 | NCBI WGS metagenome assembly JAABUQ01 (sample SAMN10711888, study PRJNA513371) | rock metagenome | isolation source: Antarctica rocks | place: Antarctica: Victoria Land, Finger Mt nord | collected 2015-12-18
CACTGGCCGGGTGTTCGGTCGCGCGTCCATTTCGGCATCCTCTTCTGTGGTAAGAAAAAGGATGACGAAAATGCCGCCGGCCGGATACCCGGCACCTCAACACCTGCAATCCGTTAGAGTCAGGAAAAAGGAATGGGTTGTCAGCCTTCGCGAACAGTGCAAGGCTGCAAAGGTGTCATTTTTCTTCAAACAGTGGGGTGGTGTTCGAAAATTTGAGGCCGGAAGAGAATTGGAAGGTCAGACTTTCGACGAGATGCCTGGGCGAGATAAGCGGAGAGTCCGAACACAACCGGAAAGAATGGCTCTCATCAAAGAGGTCAGAAAATGGATTGCTCAACACGATGATTCGCAAGGCATCTCAGGCACGAATCCAAAACAGGCTCTTTTGTTTTGATACTATGACTGCCAAGATTTTACCGCCACGATGCTATGGCTGAGTTGTGCCACATTTTCTACCTATTCTTTGCGCCATACCCTGCGTTGGCATTGTTTCATCGACGCAAGGCATTAAAGAGCCGAAGTCGCAAGTTGTTTGGAAGAAAAGACTTGCGGAGATGACCGCGCAAGATATTGGAAATCGGTCGATTCATCCCCATGAACTCGATGCCGACCATTATGAAATAAATCCCTTTGATCCTTGACTCATGAAACCGCGAGATCTTCGATGCTCCTCACCGGCAAGCCAACCATCAAACCTTTTGGTGAAATCCGGGATTGAGGGCCCGAACTCGCGAACATGTCCGTTAGGCTCGCGGATTGTGCCTTGAACGGCGTTTCGGGACAAGTCAGAAACCGTGGCTTGCCGGTCAATGAATTCTGAACGATTGGGGCATCGCGGAAGTGCCCGAAGCCCAGAGAAATCCAACATCTGCTGGAGAAGGACGCCAAACTCACCAGAATCGCGACGAATTCTCGCGAAGAACGCCCTTATTACCCGAATTCTACTGCATGAAAGGGTCGTTTCAGGCACAAAAAAGGTGCAAAAAGAGACCTACAAAGGATCGATACCCCCGGTCCCAAATCTGTCAAATGTTCCTTCGGGGAAGGTGTATAAAGTCATGGCCAACAAACTCAACGTCCAGTTCAACGACCGTCAATCCAAGACCCTGGAGGACATGGCCGACGAGATGGGGGCCACCAAAGCGGGCGTCCTCAAGACCGCCCTCGCCTTGCTTGAGGTCGCCATCCGCGAGCGGAAAGAGGGCAACTCCCTCGGGGTCGTCAAGGGGGGACAAGGTCGTGAAAGAAATCATCGGGATCGGGTAGGACACCCATGAGCGACCTGTCCCCCCGTGATCCGGAGCAGCCAACCAGCGACATCAGCAGTCCCCGGTCCGGGGCCGGAAGTGATCGCCCAACTCCGAGGGGCGGTCCGACGTTTTGGCGCGCGGGATCGGGATATCAATCACACGTCGGCCGGGTTAGGATCGACCGCGAGCTGACCGCTGACTCGTCCGCGAACTGCCGCGTCCCGGCGGCCCGGCGGGTCCGGCGGCCGACAAGGAGCACGACTTGGATTCGAACCTTCCTCGACCTTGGCGGGCGTCCCGGCGGCTCCGGTGGGCGGGCTTGCTGGCCTTGGTCGCGGGGCCGCTCGGCTATCTGGCCGTCTCGGTGCTGACGGCGGACATCCTCACCCGGCCGAACAACCGGGCGACGACGTCGGACCCTCGGGAGTTCGGCCCCCGGGTCTCGGCGTGGTCGACGCGGACGGCGGACGGCCTGACGCTCCGGGGTTGGTATTGCCCGACCCGGGAGCGACGGCGGCTAATCGTTCTGGTGCACGGGATGGGCGGGTCGCGGGACGAGATGGCCTCGCTCGGGCAGGACATCCACCGGCGCGGGTACGACGTGCTCGTCTTCGACCTCCGCGGGCATGGGCTCAGCGACTCGTCGCGGCTGTTCATGGGCCGCCGGGAACGCGGGGATATCCGGGCCGTCCTCGACTGGGCCCTGCTCCACGGTTACTCGCCGGACCGGATCGGCTGGCTGGGATACTCGATGGGGGCCTCGACGCTGCTGATGGAGGCGGCCGGCAACGGCAAGATCCAGGTCGCGGTCCTCGACAGCCCGTTCGGCAACCTCCCGGAGTTACTCAACAGGCAACTGACGGCGCATAGCCACCTGCCGAGGTGGTTCAACCCCGGCATCCTCCTGGCCGCCCGGCTGGCGTTCGGGGTCCGGACCGACGACCTGATCCCGCTCCGATCGGCCCTGGAATGGGGGTCGCGGCCGCTCCTCCTGATCCACGGCGAGGCCGACTCGATCGTCCCGGTCCAGCAGGCCCGCCAGATCGCCCGCGCCGTCGGGCCGACCTGCCAGGCCGTCACCCTCCCCGGCGTCGAGCACGTCGCCGCCTACGTCACCGACCCGGCCCGCTACGTCGGCGCCGTCGACCGCTTCTTCGACCGCCACCTCCACCGCTGATCCGATCCCGGATTTCGAAAATTCGAGCGGGAATAATCGGCCGGGCTCGGGTATCGTTGCCGGGGGCGCCCCCGATCCTCGGGACGGGCGGCGAGGTCCCACCTTCCTTTCATTCCGCACCACGATTCGCAAACCAGGGGGCGCAACGTCATGGCGCGTCAGAATCGTCGACAATTCCTGGGCCGATCGATCGCGGCCGGCGTGGGCCTGGGCGCGGGCTTCGCGATCGGCGGGACCAAGTCGTCGGGCCGCGTCCTCGGCGCCAACGACGTGATCCGGGTCGGCGTGGCCGGGCTCAACGGCCGAGGCGCGTCGCACGTCGCCGAGTTCGCCAAGATCCCCGGCGTCGAGATCACGTACCTGATCGACCCCGACGCCCGGACCCACGACGCGCGGCTCAAGCAACTGGCCAAGGCCGTCCCGACGGGCGCGGCCCCCCGGACGGTCAAGGACGTCCGCGAGGCCCTGGCGGACCCGAACCTCGACGCCGTCTCGATCGCCACGCCCAACCACTGGCACGCATTGATGACCATCTGGGCCTGCCAGGCCGGCAAGGACGTTTACGTCGAGAAGCCGTGCAGCCACAACATCCACGAAGGGCGGATCGCCGTCGACGCCACCCGGACGCACGGCCGGATCGTCCAGCACGGGACCCAGACCCGGTCCTCGGCCGATTGGGCGGCGGTGGCCGCGCTGGTCCAGTCGGGCGAGTACGGCAAGCTCCTGGTGTCTCGCGGGCTCTGCTACAAGTCGCGCCCCAGCATCGGGGTCAAGCCGGATGCCGCCATCCCCGCCGCCCTCGATTACAACCTCTGGACCGGCCCGGCGTCCGAGCATCCGTTCAACCCCAACTACGTCCACTACAACTGGCACTGGTTCTGGGACTTCGGCAACGGCGACGTCGGCAACCAGGGCGTCCACCAGATGGACATCGCCCGATGGATGATCCCGGGGGCGACCTTGCCCAGGTCGGTCGTCAGCCTCGGCGGCCGGTTCGGCTACCAGGACCAGGGGGAAACGCCCAATACCCAGGTCGCCGTCTTCGACTACGGCGACACCAAGCTGGTCTTCGAGGTCCGCGGCCTCAAGACCGACGGCTACCTCGGCCAGAAGGTCGGCAACCTCGTCCACCTCGAAGCCGGGACGATCGCCGAGGGCAAGCCGTTCACGTTCACCCCCAAGGGCTCGACCCAGGCCCAACCGCTCCCCAAGGCCGGGGCGGGGGAGGACCACTTCGCCAACTTCATCAAGGCCGTCCGGAGCCGGAAGAACGCCGACCTCAACGCCGAGATCCTCGAAGGCCACTATTCCGCCGCCCTCTGCCACCTGGCCAACATCTCGTACCGGACCGGCCGCGCCGTCCCGTTCGCCGACCCCACCCCGCCGGTCGCGGGCGACGCCACCGGGGCCGACGTCCTCGAATTCGACCGATTCCGGCGGCACCTGACCGCCGAGAACGGCCTGGACCTCGACGGCCAGTCGTACCGGATGGGCCGGAAGCTCGAATTCGACCCCAAGGCCGAGGCGTTCGTCGACGACCCCGAGGCCAACAAGTACCTCACCCGCCCCTACCGGAAGTCGTTCGAGGTCCCCGCGTCGATCGGTTGAGATCCAAGGTCCGCCCATGAGTCCGGCCCCCGGGAGCGATCCACGATGACCATGACGAAATTGCGCCGGGGGCTGGCCCTGGCGGCGGCCGTGCTCGGTTGGCCGGGCGTCGGGCTGGCCGACGTCAGGCCGAACCCGCTGTTCACCGACGGCGTCGTCCTCCAGCGAGGCCGGCCGGTCCCGGTCTGGGGCACGGCCGACGAGGGGGAGAAGGTTTCCGTCCGGTTCGGGGGGCAGGAGGTTTCGGCGACGGCCGGCCCGGACGGCAAGTGGTCGGTCCGCCTGGCCGAGCTGGCGGCCGGCGGGCCGTCGGTGCTGACGATCGAGGGGAAGAACAAGGTCGAGGTCGCCGACGTGCTCGTGGGCGAGGTTTGGGTCTGTTCCGGCCAGTCGAACATGGAGTGGACCCTGGAGAAGGCCGCCGAAGGGCCGGTGGAACTGCCCAGGGTGGCCGACCCCCAGCTCCGGCTGTTCACGGTGGCCCACGCGGTCGCCGACGAGCCGATGCCGACCGTCAAGCGGACCCCGGGCCGGGGGCCGGGGGCGTGGCTGGCGGCCGAGCCGGCGTCGGCCGCGAAGTTCTCGGCCGTCGCCTACTTCTTCGGCCGCGACCTCCGCAAGGCGGTGGGCGTCCCGGTCGGCCTGATCCACTCCTCCTGGGGCGGCACGCCCGCCGAAGCGTGGACCGGCCGCAAGGCCCTGGAGTCGGACCCCGCCACCCGGACCGTGCTCGACGACTACGCCCGGGCCCTGGAACGCCTCCCCGAGGCCGAGGCGAAATACCAGGTCGCCCTGGCCGCCCACCGCCAGGCCGTCGCGGCGGCCCGGGCCGAAGGGAAGCCGGCGCCCGCCGCCCCCCGGGCCCCGATGGGGCCGACCACCCCCCACCCGACCGGCCTCTACAATGGCATGATCGCCCCGCTCCAGCCGTTCGCGATCCGGGGGGCGATCTGGTACCAGGGGGAGTCGAACGCGAGCCGGGCCCACCAGTACCGGACCCTGTTCCCGCTCATGATCCGCGACTGGCGGGCGGACTGGGGCCAGGGGGATTTCCCGTTCCTGTTCGTCCAGCTCGCCCCGTACCGCAAGATCGTCGCCGAGCCGGGCGAGAGCGACTGGGCCGAACTCCGCGAGGCCCAGGCCCGGACGGCCCGGGCCGTCCCCGCCGCGGCGATGGCCGTGATCACCGACGTCGGCGACGAGAATGACGTCCACCCGAAGCGCAAGGAGCCCGTCGGCGCCCGCCTGGCCCTGGCGGCCCGGGCCCTGGCCCACGGCGAGCCCGTCGTCGCCTCGGGGCCGGAGTACGCCGGGATGGCCGTCGACGGCGACCGCGTCACCCTCCGCTTCAACGGCGTGGGCAAGGGGCTGGTCGCCCGCGACGGGACGCTCCGGGGGTTCGCCGTCGCCGGCGACGACCGCAAGTTCGTCGCGGCCGAGGCCGAGATCAAGGGCGAAACCGTCGAGGTCCGGTCCGACAAGGTCCCCCACCCCGTCGCCGTCCGCTTCGGCTGGGCCGCCTACCCCGTCGTGAACCTCTGGAACGAGGACGGCCTGCCCGCCTCGCCGTTCCGGACCGACGACTTCCCGATGATCACCGAGCCCAAGCCCCGGCCCAAGCCGGCCACCGCCCGGCCCGCCGGCACCGTCGATTGACGGGCGAATCGGGGAGTTTTCACCGCCAAGGCGCCAAGAACGCCAAGGTCAGAAGAGAGAAAGAGGAGATGGGGATTCATCAAGGGAGAAGTGGACCCGCCCCCTCGCCGCCACCCAGCGCTCGCCCCCGTCGACGAGGCCGACGGTCCGGTACTCGCTCGCGAACTCGCCGGCCGGCGACCCCAGCGCCCCGCGGACTTCCCCCTCGACCCGGTCGCGGTCCTGGGGATGCAAGCCGGCCCAGAACGTCGGGTAATCGACGGGCGCCCCGGGGGAAAGCCCGAACAGGGCCCGGCACCGGTCGTTCCAGTCGAGGGCCCCGCCGACCGGGTCGAGGTCCCACGTCCCCATGTCGGCCGACTCGATCGCCATCTGGAGCCGATGCTGGCTCTCGGACAGCGCCGCCTCGGCCCGGTCCCGCTCGGCTTCCTCGCGCTCCAGCTCGTCCCGCCGCTGGTTCAACTGGCGGGACACCGCCTCGGCCCGGAGCTGGGCGCCCCGCATCGAGCCCCCCATCAAGGCGATCCCCAGCCCGTACACCAGGTAGGCGATGAAGCCCGCCTGATCCGCCAGGTCGCGAAAATGGCCCGACCCCCGGGGCTCGGTGATCAGGAAGCCCACCGCCGGCACACTGATCCCCAGCGCCACCAGCGACGGGCCGAGCCCGCCGTGCCAAGCGGCGAAGACCAGGGCCACGAAAAAGGTCGCGAGGGGATATTTGGCGCCGAACAGCGGGTCTAGCGCGAGCCTCGCGGCCGTCGCGATCACGACCGCCAGGATCGCCCCCCCTACCGCCGGGTCGTCGCGAGGGCGGGACTCATGATCGAGGCGTCCCCGAGGGTGAAGGGCCATGCCTCGGCATCGCCAGCGGCCGGGCCCGGTGCAGAGCCCGTTCGAAGTGAAATCGACCTCCTCAGAACCAGGAGGTCGACCCTTGATCTTCCGCGAACGAACCCACGTCACCGACGAGTGGAGGATAGGGGATTTGAACCCCTGACCTCTTGCATGCCATGCAAGCGCTCTCCCAGCTGAGCTAATCCCCCGTGCGTGTCATCAGAATCTACCGGACGGCGCCGCCGCCGTCAACGCCAGCTTCGCCGATTTCGGATCAGCCGAAGTAGGGCGGGGCCTGGCCCAGCTTCCACTTGATGTTGCACCCCATGCTCGGCTTCTGGTCGCCCGCGACCGGCCCCCCGGCGAGCACCGCGTCGAGGGCCGCGCGCAGGTCCGCCCCGCTCACCGCGACCGAGCTACCCGGCCGGCTCCCGTCGAGCTGCCCCCGGTACACCAGCGACCGCCCCGAGTCGAAGACGTAGAAGTCGGGCGTGCAAGCCGCCTCGTAGGCCTTGGCCACGCTTTGCGACTCGTCGTGAAGGTAGGGGAACGTGTACCCCGCCTCCGCCTTCTCCTGGGCCATCAGCTCGGGCCGGTCGTCGGGGTAGGCGACGACGTCGTTGGAGCTGATCCCGACCACCGCCACGCCCTGGGCCTGGTAGTCGCGACCGAGCCTCGCCAGCTCGTCCCGGACGTGCTTGACGTAGGGGCAATGGTTGCAGAGGAAGATGACCAGGAGCGCCGGGGCTTCGCGGAAGTCGTCGAGCGACACCAGCGAGCCGTCGACGTCGGGGAGCCGGAAGTCGGGGGCCCGGGAGCCGAGGGCGAGCATGGTCGAGGGCGTCAACGCCATTGGGAATCTCTTGAACTCGGGAGGGGAAGCGGGATCGCGGGGCACTCGGCCCCATCATAGGCGAGGGTCCGGCGTCCGGGGAGGGGGTCAGGCGCCGTGGGTCGGCCCGTATCGCGATCGGAGCGACCGGACCAGCGGCCGATGGTCGAGGTCGGCCCCGGTGGCGAGGCGGATGAGGTCGGCCGCTCGGTGGCGTTGCCCGTGGCGATGAATCCGAACTCGGAGCCAGTCGAGGAGGCCGGCGAAGTCGCCCCGGGCCAGGGCCGGTTCGAGGCCGCCGAGGTCGGCGTCGGCGCGGTCCCAGAGCTGGGCGGCGTGGAGGTTGCCGAGGGTGTAGGTCGGGAAGTAGCCGACCAGGCCGGCCGCCCAGTGGATGTCCTGGAGGCAACCCCGGGCGTCGTCGGGGGGCTCGACCCCGAGGTCGGCCCGGTAGCGGTCGTTCCAGGCCCCGGGGAGGTCGGCGACGGCGAGGTCGCCGCCGATCAGGGCCCGCTCCAGGTCGAAGCGGATCAGGATGTGGAGGTTGTACGTCACCTCGTCGGCCTGGACCCGGATCATCGACGGCTCGACCCGGCGGACGGCGGCGGACACGGCGTCGAGCCCGGCGTCCCGGAGCGGCCCGCCCAGGATCGAGCGGGCCAGCGGGAGCCAGCGCGACCAGAAGGCCCGGCTCCGGCCGACGAGGTTTTCCCAGAGCCGCGACTGCGACTCGTGGACCCCGAGCGACGCGGCCTCGCCCATCGGCGTCCCCTGATGCTCGGCGGCGAGCCCTTGCTCGTAGAGCCCGTGGCCGACCTCGTGGAGGATGCTGAAGAAGCCGTCGAAGGCGTCGACGGGGTCGAACCGGGTGGTGATCCGGCAATCGCCCGGGCCGATCCCGCTGCAAAACGGGTGCGCGGCGGTGTCAAGCCGGCCGCCCTCGAAGTCGAACCCGATCGCCGAGGCGACGGCCTCGCCGAAGACGCGCTGGCGGTCGACCGGATAGTCGCCGTCGAGGGCGGGGGCGGCCGGGGCCCGGCCCGGCTCGGCGATCGCGGCGACGAGCGGGACCAGGTCGCCGCGGAGGGCTTCGAGGAGCGCGGCGAGGTCGCGGCCCTTGGCCCCCGGCTCGTACTCGTCGAGCAGGGCGTCGTAAGGGTCGCCCGCCGGGTCCAGGCAGGCGGCTTCCTGCTTCTTGAGGCCGACGATCGCTTCGAGCGAGGGGCGGAATCGGGCGAAGTCGCTGGCGGCCCGGGCCTCGACCCAGACCCCTTGGGCAACGGTCGTGGTCCGGGCCAGTTCCTCGACGAGGGGGCGGGGGAGCCGGGACACCCGGTCGAACCCGCGCCGCCATTCGCGGACGTTGGCGGCCTCGGGCGACCCGGGATCGGCGACGAGGCCCGAGCCCTCGACCTCGGCGAGCAAGGCGCCGACCCGGGGGTCGACCGCCCGCTCGTGGTGGAGCCCGGCCAGCAAGGCCATCTGGTCCCCCCGGTACGCCCCCCCGCCCCTGGGCAGATACGTCTGCTCGTCCCAGCCGAGCAACGCCGAGCACGACCCGAGCAATGCCCGCTCGCGCGACCGGCGGACCAGTTCCCCGTAAGCTTCGACCGCCCGCACGCGCCCCTCCCTCGTCCCCCGGCCCCCGATCGATCCCGGCCGGGGAGCCCCGGGCCGCGCCCCCGGCCAGCGTAGGCCCCCCGGGGCCGGGACGCAACCTCGACCCGGGCGTATTCGAGGAGGCGTTCACGAGAGGAGGCGGCGGAGGGCCTGGCGGGTGATCCTGGCTTGCTCGTCGGCGGCGAATCGGTGCTCGACGTCGGGGGGATGGGCGAGGCGTCGCCAGAGGGCGTCGAGGGCGTCGTCGTCGATGGGGGCGGCCGGCTCGACGGCGAAGGCGTGGCCGAACTTCGCCTCGTAGGCCCGGTAGCCTTCGGCGAGGGCGGCGCGGGTCGCGGCGGGGGCCTCGGGGTCGGCGGGACGGGAGCGGGCGGCGTAGGCTTCCAGGCGGTCGGCCCGCCCGAGCGACGCCCAGACCCGGTCGGCGGCCTCGAGGAGGGCGGCCTCGGTGGCGAACGGGCGGAGGGCGGCCATCCGCCAGGCCCATCGGGTCGAGCCGCAGCAGGCGCGGAACGCCTCGATGGCGGCGGGCTCGGCCAGGCCATTGAGCCGATCCAGGCCGCCGCCGATCGGCACGGTTTCCTCGGTTCGAAACAGGACCTCGCCCCGGAACGGGCCCGGCGATCGGCCCGCCCGGGACACGTCCACCCCCCGGAGGAAGGTGGCGTCGACCCGGGCGGCCCCGGCGGCGAAGACGGCGAGGTCGGCGTCGCACCCCGGCGTGATCGCCCCCTTGCGGCCGGCCAGGCCGATCAACTCGGCCGGCCGGAGCGACAGCCAGCGGGCGAGGTCGTCCGGCGTGAACCCCCGGCGGCGGGCCTCGGACCAGGCGCCGAGCCAATGGGCCGTCCCGCCCGGCCCCTCGTCCGAGCTGATCGCCTCGATCACGCCGGACCGGAGCCCTTCCCAGAGCCGCTCGCGCCCTTCGAGGTCGGCCGGCGGGGCGTCGCCGGGGACCAGGTCGCCCGCCGCCACCCCGACGGTGAAGGGCAAGCCTTCGTCCCGGGCCCGCGCGATCAGGGGCAAGGCCTCGGCGGCCGCCAGGCCGGCCAGGTGGACCCGGCAGCCCAACTCGCGGCACAGCCCGATCAGGAGCCGGACCGCCCCGGTCACCGCCGAGGCGTCGGCGGCCAGGTAGTGCCCGCCCAGGAACCCCGGCGCGCGGACGACCCGATCGACCCGCGCCACGAGCGGCCGACCGGCCCGGGCCAGGGTCGCCATCGCGGCTCGGAGGTGGTTCTCGACCACGACCGGGAACCCCCGGCCCTCCGAGGGCCCGAGCCGGGCCTTGATCCCGAACACCCCGGCGTCGAGCAAGGGTTCCAGCCGGTGGGCGTTCTCCGGCCCCAGGACGCCGAGGAAGCCGCAATCGACCCGGGCCCGCCCCGCCAGGGCGGCCACGCCCGCCAGGAACGCCCGGTCGTCGAACGCGACGACCCCGAAGTCGCCCCCTGGGTCGAACCGGGTCGTCACGCCCGGCGCGATCGGCCCCGCCCCACCGCCGAAGTCGGGCCGGAGGTCGACCAGGCCCGGCAGGACGACGCGGTCGCCCACGTCGAGGACGACCCCCTCGGTTTCCGGCGCTTCATGGGGGGCCACGCCGACCACCCGGCCCTCGCGGATCGCGACGTCGGCGGGCCGGCTCCCCGACGGGGTCACCACGCGACGACCCCGCAAAGTCCAGGCGCCGGTCTCCATCCTCGCCGTCCTCCCCGGCCCGCCGGAAATCTCGCGATCCTCGGATCAATTCCCGTCCAGGCTATCAGGTCGGTCGTGGCCGAAACAGGCCCCGGCCGGTTTCGGCCGGGCCAAGCCCGGTCGCGACCGCGGGATCGGGGGAGATGGCCCGGGGGGGATCGATGGGCCCCGGCGCGATCCCAGCTTCGCCCGGGCGGGGTCAGTCGCCGTCATACACGCCGATGGGCGACCCGCCGGGCCCGGCCTGGTAGAGGGGGTGGGACCGGGGGAGCCGGAGGAACTTGGCGTCGTCCTCGGGGTCGCGGGCCAGGGCGTTGTCGGCCAGGACGACCCGCTCGGCGTCGAGGGCGGGATAGCCCTCCCAGCTCTTGTAATCACGGACGTTGCCGGCGGCCGAGGGGCGGATCGGCTCCAGGGGCGGCTTGAGTTGCGGGAGGACCGCCGCGTCCCAGACGGCGTGGATCCAGGGCCAGGTGGCGCCCGCCTCGGGCCAGGGGCGGGCGGGCTTCCAGTCCCCGTCGTCGAAGTCGGGGCGGGTCCAGGCCTCGGGGGCCTCGCTCTCGGATTTCCAGGTCTCGTCGGAGCGGGCCAGGACGATTTCGCGGCCGTCCTGGCGGGCGATGACCTGGGCCAGGAGGCCGGCGGTCGTCCCGTATCGGGGGTCGATCCGGTCGAGCTGGTTGGTCCCCTTGACGGCGACGACGTTCTTGCCCGGCCGGAGCCGCCCGGCGATGTCGAAGCGGAACACGCGCTGGGTGAAGTGGTCCGACGGGCCCCGGGCGACCTCGAGGCCGTTGATATAGACGGTGAACGTCTCGTCGCAGCCGATGTCGAGGGTGGCCTGGGCCGGGATGCCGGCCACGTCGAAGGCCTTCCGGAAGAAGCGGTCGCCCGCCGGGACGCTCGGGCTCCTCTTGCCCTCCTCGGTCCAGATCCAGCGGCCGGAAACCTTGGCGGGCTGGACCGACACGTTGGCGAGGGTGGCGATCCGGTTGGTGTTGACGAACAGGTTGTTGGCGACCACCAGTTCGCTCGCCAGGGCCGGGGGCGTGGTCTCGAAGTGGAGGCCGCGCTGGACGTCGGCGAACGTGTTGTTGGCGAGGCGGGCCCGGATCGGCCGGCGCGGGTCGCCCCTCCGGTAGCGGAGGCCGTCGAGGGCCTGGGAGAACCGGCAGTGCTCGACGTCGAGGCCGGCCACCGGCCCGACGACGAGCAAGGCGGCCTGGAACCGGCCGACGAATCGACACGACGCGACCCGGACGTCGCGGGTCGGGTCGTCGGGCCGGCCGGGGTCGGACTCGATCCGGATGGCGGCCTCGGCGTCGCCGTCGGTGGCGAACCGGACGCCGCGGAGCGTGGCGGGCCGGTCGGGGTCGCCGGACCAGCCCCGGAGGACCACGCCGGCCCGGGCGGCGCCGCGGACCTGGAGGTCTTCGAGGGCCGAGCCGCCGCCCCGGCCGGAGAGGCAGATCAGCTCGCCGACCTTGCCCTCGCCGTCGAAGAGGAAGCCGCGGAGCTTGAGCGCCTCGACCCCCGAGGCATCGAGGAGGGACTTGCCCGGGCCCAGGTCGGCCGGGCCGGACCAGCGGACCGCCCCGCCGTTGGGGGCGATCCCGACGAGCGTCAGGCCCCGGGTCGGGTTGTCGGTCGCCGACAGCTCGACCGCTTCCCGGATCAGGTTCCCCCGGACCTCGACCCGGTCGCCGGGCCCCGCCGCCGCGATCGCCTCGCGGAGCGTCGCGAACGACCGGGACGGCCCCGAGGCCGGGACCAGGGCAACCGTCGCGTCGGCCGGCTGGTCGACCGGCGGCGCGACGTTCCGGACCGTCGGCTTGACGGGCCGGGGGCCGGGACCGCCCTTCCCGAGGCCCGCCCCTCGACCGCTCCCGGCATCCGACGGGCCGAACCAGGACCACGACGCCGCGGCTCCCACCGCGCCCAGCGCGACCAGGGTCGACAGCGCGGTGACGGCGGTTTTCCGGCGCCGGGAGGGCCCCGACCGGGCCGCCCGGGCGGCCCTCTTCGGCAAGGCGCCGCCGGCCGGCGGCGGGGGCTTGATCTTGGTGGCGTCGGGCAGGGTGTCGGGCGGCCGCGACGAGGGCGGGGTCGACCCCGTCGGGACTTCCGAGGGCATGATCAGCGTCTTCTTCGACGGCGTGCCGGGCGACCAGTTCGCCCCGCCGAACGAGGTCAGGGCCGACGGCGAGGTCCCCCGCTGGAAGCTCGAAGGCGGCCCCGAGTTCCGGGCCGCCCGGCTCAAGCGGGGCAGCTCGGCGTCGGTCGGCGGCGCGATCGGCTCGCGGGTCCAGGGCTCCAGGGCCTCGATGACCTCGTGGGGCTCCTGGTAGCGGTCCTCGGGCCGCTTCGCCAGCATCGTCTCCAGGACCCCGAGCAGCCCGTCGGGCACGTCGGACCGGATCTCCCCGATCGGCGAGGGGGGCCGGTGCATGTGCCAGGAAAGCTTCTGGGCGACCGTCCCGTCCTCGAACAGCCCCTTGCCGGCCAGGAGGAAATAGAACGTCGCGCCCAGGGCGTAGATGTCGGCCCGGATGTCGACGTCGTGGCTGTTGAGCGCCTGCTCCGGGGCGAGATAGTCGACGGTGCCGAGCAGGGTCCGCGCGTCGCGGCCGGTGGTGAGGTCGTCGGTCGACTCGTGGAAGATCCGCGCCAGGCCGAGGTCGAGCAGCTTGACCGTGCCGGCCCGGTCGACCAGGAGGTTGCCCGGCTTGATGTCGCGGTGGACCAGGCCCGCCTCGTGGGCGTGCTGGAGCCCGCAGGCCGCCTGGCGGATGTAGTGGGCCGCCCGGCCGAACGAGAGCGGGCCGACCCGGCGGACGATCTGGTCGAGGTCGCCGCCCTCGACGAACTCCATGACCAGGAAGTGGATCTTGTTGGCGTTGTCGACGTCGTAGGCGCCCACGATGTTGGGATGGCGGAGCTGCGAGAGGGCCCGGGCCTCGCGGTGGAACCGGCCCAGGAGTTCCCGGTCCTCGGCGTGCCCGGTCGGCAGGATCTTGACGGCCACCAGCCGCTTCATGACCTGGTGCTCGCACAGGAACACCAACGCCATGCCGCCCTGGCCCAGCCGCTCCAGGAGCTTGTATTTCCCGGCCAGGATGAAGTTTCGCCACCGGCCCATGAGCAGTTGCTCGGCCTGGTACTTGGTCAACAGGCCGTCGATGATCATCGCCTGCGCCAGCTTGAGCGGTTCGGGCGGGAGGGACTGGCCCTCGATCCGACGCTTGACATACTCGTCGATGCGTCCGGTCGCGAGCAGGTCGCTCTTGCGGACCAGCTCGAGATATTCCTCCGAGGTGGACGGTGCGGGCATCGCTCCCCTTTCTCGGGCCGGTCGGCCTCACGGGGCTCGCGGACATGGGGGGGGATGGGGCGCGGGAGGAGTCGGACGTCCGCCGCGCGAGCGATCGGACAACAACGCCGGCTCGCGTCGCGAGGGTTCGGGTAGCGATCCCTCGATTTTACAACAACCGCCCGGCGCGATGCCAGGGCCGACTCCGGCCCATGCCCGAGGGTCCGGGACCCGATGTCGCACCGGGGCGTTGCGTCGGCCCGGGACCGCCGGGCGACAGGTTGTTGACTCGCGGCGATCGTCCGTTAGAATGAGACTCGCCATCCGACGAAGGGCGCATAGCTCAGTTGGCTAGAGCGCACCCCTGATAAGGGTGAGGTCCGAGGTTCAAATCCTCGTGCGCCCATTCTTCGGCCCCTCCGCGCTTTCACTCCTCGTCGTCTTCTTCCTCGGCCTCTTCGGCCTCCTCATCCTCTTCGGTCTCGTCCTCATCTTCGACGACCACTTCGGCCACCTTGGCGGCGACGGGTTCGGGGGCGAGCACGGGCCGGGGGATCGAGGCTCCCAGGCCCGGGGCGTTGTCGGGCATCGGCTCCTTCGTCTTCTGGACGAAGTGGCTGCCCTTCCCCTTCGCGGTCAACTCGGCGGCGCGGGCCTCGGCGGCTTCCTTCTGGTTGAACTCGAACGTGCCGACCGGCTTGAAGGCGTCGTTGACGACCGTCCACACGATCCGCATCCGCGCCGACGGCTTCACCGGCTTGACGGCCTTGGCCTTCGCCTTGGCCGGGGCCTTCTTCTTTTTCGGCTTCTTTTCTTCCTCGTCGTCCTCGGTCTCGACGGCGTCGACGGCGTCTTCTTCCATCGGGTCGAGGGGTTCGGCGGCGTCGTACTGCCGGCGCAACTCGCGCCGGTTCTGGGGTTTCCCTGCCATGCGACCGTCCTCCTCGGGGCAAATCTCGGTTTCGAAAAGCAAGTCGTCGGGGCCCGGCGCGGCCGGGCGCGACCGATCGCCCCATCTTAGATCAGGGCGGGGCGATTGGCCAGCGAGCCGAGCCGCGACGCAGGGTCGATCGGTTCGTCGATTCGCGGGATTCCCGATGGCAAGGATCTCGGATTCCAGACGGCGGCAAGGCAAGATGAACCTGATCGCCTGAAATCCGAGATGCTTGGGATCTGCGATCCGCCTTTCGACCCGGCTCGAAGGACCGATCCACCTTGGGCCGCGACGGCCTCGGGCTCGACCCGTTCAGGCCGGCCCGAGCGGCGCGAGGGTCGGCAACTTCACCGCCGGGGCCGCCCCGGCCGACGCCCCGGACTCCGGCCGCCGGACGAGTTCGAGCCGGATGTGGGCCAGGAGGCTTTCGGGGTGATAGGGCTTGGTCAGGAAGTGGCGGACCCCGACCGCGTGCAAGGCCTCCTCGCTCTCGCGAGTGATCGCGGCGCTGCAGACCAGGATCGGCTGGGCGGGGTCGACCCGCTTGACCTGGCGGCACACCTCAACGCCGGACAGGACCGGCATCTTGAGGTCGACCAGGAGCAGGTCGAAGGGGCCGTCCTGCTCGAACCGCCGGATTCCCTCGGCCCCGTCCCCGGCCTCGACGACCTCGTAGCCCTCGTTCCTGAGGAACTGGGCGACGAGTCCCCGCAACACGTCCTCGTCTTCCACGAGGAGGAGAGAACCTCGCCGTTCCATCGGCCACCGTCCTTCCAGGTGTCTCAGCCCGCCACGCCTCGGGGCCCTCGGGTCGCCATCGACCTGCCCGAGCGGCCGGGCGTCATCCTAGCGAGTCCGCCCCCCGGCGCCCACCCCGAGCGGCCGGGCATCGGGCCGGCATCGGGCCTCATCGGGATTCCGGAAAGGGCTCGACGATTCCAGATCCCCGATTTCCGGTTGCAAACCATGACGGGGAGGCAGTTTGAGATCGGAAATCGGGGATCTGCCATCGGGCATCTCCTTGCCGAAATCCGTTTCAGAGGAGCGAATCCGGGGTCGGCGCGGGGACGTCGGCGGGCTTCGCCGGGGGTGGGTTGGAGATTTTTGCCTTTCGACGGGCCAAGGGCGGCTCGACGGGTCCTGGTTCGGACGGCTTGACGGGAAGCAGGTGGGGTTCGTCGGTCTCGGCCGGGATGTCGCCGGGCGCGAGCGGATCCCGTTCCGGGGGCTCCTGGCCCTCCGCATACGGGGACGGGCGGCGCGAGGACCCGGGCGGCGGGGGTTCCCCGACCCCCGAGCGGATCACGGCGCCGGGTTCGTGCTTGAGGGCGGCGGAGACGACCTGCCAGCGGGCGAGGGCCGCCTCGACCTTGGCGAGCCGGGCCCGGAGCGTCTCGGCCTCCTGGGTCAGGTTCTTGATGGCGGTGTCGGCCTCCTGGCGGTTCCGGCGGACGAAGGTTTCCACGGCCTGCACCGGGTCGCCGCCGGCGGCGACCTCCTCGGGCGCGGGGGCCGCCTTCGGTTGGGCCAGTGGCGGCTCCACGCCCGGCATGGCCGGGACCTCGGGTTGGGTAATTATCGGCTCCACGGGCGGCATGGTGGGGACCTCCGCCGGCATCGACGGGGTGTTCGGGAGTTCTTTCGCGATGACCGGCATCGGGGTTTGGCCCAGGATTGCGGCCGGCGGGGGAACGGGGTCGGCAGCGGGGGGCAGGCCCGGGGGCTCTGGGGGCGGGGGGGCGGGGCTCGGGTCGAAGGTTAGGGGTTTGGAGGCAGGGGGCATGTCGTCCGGCACCCGCGGCAAGAACGCCACCTTGGTGGCGGCCGGTTGGATCATCACGTGGGGCGGCCAGGTCGTCCGGGCCATCCAAGCCTTTTTGGCCACGAGGGCCGCACCCGACATCAAGAAGAACGCGACGAACAAGCCCAGGAGATGACGCCGACGCATGGTTCCAGGCCCTCCTTAGTGTGAGACAGGGCGGTCGACCCGAGGCCGGTGGCCGCCCGGGATCGAGCAGGCCGGTCCGCCTCGGGGCGAGTCTACCGGATTTCGGGCCGAAGGTCTTCGGGGATTTCGGGACGGGCCCGCCGTGCCGGATCAAGCCAGTTCCTGCCGGATCAAGCCGAAGAATCCCGCGGGCGGCCCGACCCGGGGATTGCCTCGATGGATGGCCTGAGCTAAGGTCGGGAGGGTGCCATGACGGGAACGTCAACGGCCCCCACCTCGACCCCTTCACCCCGTCGACCTAACCCGACCCAACCTCCTGGCATCGACCGAGACACCGCATGTCGAACGCGACCGGCTCGCCCAAGTTCAGCGACATGGAATATCGGGTGGTGGGGCCGCTCGGCACCGGGGCCGGCAGCACCATCCTCCAGATCGCCGATCGGTCGCGGGGGGGGCAGCGGTTCGCCCTCAAGGTGGTCAAGCGGCAGGACGCCGACGATGACATCTACATCGCCCAGGCGCAGGTGGAATACGAGGCCGCCAAGAAGCTCAACCACCCGGCCATCGCCCGGATCTACGATTGCCGGATCAAGCGGTCGCTGCTGTTCAAGGTGACGAGCGTCGAGCTGCTGATGGAGTTCGTCGACGGCAAGACCCTCGACGAGATCGAGGCGCCGACGCTCGGCCAGCTCGTCCTGATCTTCAACCAGGTGGCCGCCGGGCTGGTCCACATGCACCGGCGCGGGATCTACCACGGCGACCTCAAGCCGTCGAACATCATGGTGACCAAGGATGGCCAGGTCAAGCTGATCGACTTCGGGACCGCCTGGCTCAAGGGGGAAGAAAAAGGGCGGATTCAAGGGACCCCGCACTACATGGCCCCCGAGCAGGTGACCGAGAAGGTCGTCGACGAGCGGACCGACCTTTACAACTTCGGCGCCACGATGTACCGGATGTTCACCGGCCGCTACGCCAATCCCGGGAGCCTGCCCCGGACCGGCGAGAACGCCAAGGCCCGGCTGGTCCCCCCGAGCCAGATCAACGCCAACATCCCGGCCGCGCTCAACGACACGATCCTGTCCTGCCTCCACATCAGCCCCGGCCGGCGACCCTCCGGGATGAACGACGTCCACCACCAGCTTTCGGCCGTCGCCCGGTACCTGGGCCTCGACGCGGGCGAGTTGAAGTTCGAAGATGAGGAATGAACCGGAGGTGAGACTTCCCACCGATCCCGGCGAGGGCCGAGCCATGCGCCTTTCGCCCCGCCTTGCCGTCCCGATCGCGGCCCTGCTGCTCGCGATCGCCGCCGCCCCCGGGGACGATGACGGCTGGGTCGACCTTCGGGCCCCCGTCGCTTCCGCTCCGGATTGACATCATCCGCGTCAACGCGACCTTGAACCGATCGATCCTGGAGGGCGGGCCGCGCCCTTGACCGTGGACGGCGAGGCCGGTGACGTGGCAGGATGGTCGGGCCATCGCGCGGCCGATCGGCCGGGTTGCGTCCCGGGGCTCCCGGGACCCGGCTCGACCGGCCGACGCGACCCGGAGCCCGCCATGACGTCTCGATTCGCGCCCTTGTTGTGGCTCGCGCCGCTCGGCTGCGGCGGGCTGGCGGGGGCCGAGGAGCCGGTCCGGCTCAACCAGGTCCAGGTCATCGGGACCCACAACTCGTACCACGTCGCCCCGCATCCCAACGTCCTGAACCTGCTCGGCGCCAGCGGGCGGGTGGAGTCGCGGAAGCTCGACTACGCCCACCGGCCGCTCGCCGACCAGTTCACGAACCTGGGCGTCCGCCAGGTCGAGCTCGACGTCTTCGCCGACCCCGACGGCGGCCGGTACGCCGAGCCGGCGGCCCGGAAGATCCTCCGGGGGATGGGCAAGGACCCCGGGCCCGACCCCGACGACCGCGGGCAACTCCGCCCGCCCGGCTTCAAGGTGTTCCACATCCAGGACATGGATTACCTGTCCACCGTCCCCACCTTGGCCGGGGCGCTCCGCCAGGTCCGCGACTGGTCGCGAGGCCACCCCGACCACGTCCCGATCCTGGTCCTCGTCGAGCTCAAGGACAACCCGATCGCGGGCCTGCCGACCCGCCCCGCCCCCTTCGACCGCGCGACGCTGGACGCCGTCGACGCCGCGATCTTCGCCGCCTTCGAGGGGGGCGGCCTGCTCACCCCCGACCAGGTCCGGGGGGACGCCCCGACCTTGCCCGAGGCCCTGAAGACCCGGGGGTGGCCGCCCCTCGACCAGGTCCGGGGCCGGGTCCTGTGCGCCCTGGACAACGAAGGGGCGACCCGCGACCTTTACCTCGACGGCCACCCGGCGCTCCGGGGCCGGGCCATGTTCGCCTCCGTCGCCCCCGACCACCCGGCCGCCGCCTGGATGAAGGTCAACGACCCGGTCCGCGACTTCGACCGGATTCGCGACCTGGTCCGGGCCGGCTTCCTCGTCCGGACCCGCGCCGACGCCGACACCCTGGAAGCCCGCGACAATGACACCGCCCGCCGCGACAAGGCCCTGGCCAGCGGGGCCCAGTTCGTCAGCACCGACTATCCCGAGAGCGTCGCCGCCGTCTCGGCCTATCGCGTCCGCCTGCCCGGCGACGTCGTCGCCCGCGCCAACCCCGTCAACGGCCCCGCCGCCCCGCCCGGCCTCGACCTCGAACGGCGCCTCGAGGCGACTTCGCCCCCGTGACCGGACCCGGCGCGATCCGGGGAGCCCGGGCCGCCCCGAGGGTCGAGGCCGGGACGCCGCCGCAAGCAGGGCGACCCACTCAGGGTTGGCCGCCCAGCAGGCGGGCGAGGAACGACCAGGCGGACAGGACGACGGGCCCGAACAGGAAGACGAGGATGGCCAGCTTCATGACCGAGCGGCGGCGGGCCCCGGGCTCGGGGGCGAGGTCGTCCCAGGCGTCGTCGAGGTCGTCGTCGAGGTCGGCCGGGGGGGCCCAGGTCTGGTCGAGCAAGATCCGGGCGGCGGAGGCGTGATCGGCGGGGACCTGGAGGCGGACCCCGCCGGTGGCCACCTGATACGGCGTGGCGCCGGCGATCCGCTCGCCGTCGAAGAACGTGGGGATTCCCTCGGCTTCGAGCCGGATTCGCGGGGCGTTGGCCTGGTTCGGGTGCGCGAACGTCGCCACCGTGACCAGGACCCGCCGCTCGCCGGGGGGCCCGAATGCTTCGGAGCGGGGCGGGTCGGCGACCAGCTCCACCTCATGCTTGGGGCACTCGGTCCCCACGTCTTGCTTCCAGGACGCCTCGCAGATCGGGCAGTAACCCCGGGGACGGAGCCGCTCGCCGCAATCGGCGCAGAGCGGCCCTTCGGCCTCGCCTCCGGCCCCGCAGCGGGGGCAGAACCGGGGAAGGGCGACCCGGGGCGCGTCGGTTGGTGCTCGGTCCATCGGTCGAAAGGCTCCCGGCGGCCGGTCGCGCCGCGGCTCCATCTTAGCCGCCCGCCCGGCCGCCCCGGAAGGGGGGAGGATCGCGCGATCCCTCGGGGTCACCCCGACGTAGGAATCCCCGGGACCTCCGGGAACTTTCCGGGCCGTCCCTCGTCAATATCTGGTGACGGGCCGGGAGCGGGGTAGAATGGAGCAATCGACTCCGCCTTCCGGCTCGGGCCGATCCCTCCGGCTCGCCGGCCCGCGATCGTCCCGGATCGCCCGACGCTTCTTGCCCCGTGTGACATATTATCAGCAAACCGCCGGATCAGGGCGCCCCGTCCGCGACCCGGTCCGTCGGCGGGAGCTTCCGCTCATGGCCGCTTCGACGAACGAATCGTTCGGCTTGAAAATCGCCACGGCGTTCAGCATCGCGCTGACCGTGGTGTTGCTGGTGAGCGTCTACTTCCTCAACTCCAATTACAACATGGAGTCCGAGAAGCGGGCCGCCGCCGAGAAGAAGGTCGGCGACTTGACCAATGCCCAGCGGAAGACCGGCGAGGAGATCCTCGACTTCAAGACCGCGATCGGCTACGGGGCCATCGACGACGCCGAGGCGACCAAGGCCCAGATGAAGAAGGACGTCGACCAGATCAAATCCGACCTCCAGGCGATCAACACCGAAGTCGGCTCCATGGTCGGCGCGTTCCAGAAGAAGGCCGAGGGCAAGGGCGTCGACGCCTCGCAGGTCGAGCCCCTCAAGCTCCGGGCCAGCGAGGTGGTCGACAGCGTCATGTCCAACCCCGACCAGTCGTACAAGGCCATGCTCGTCCGCCTCAAGGACCTCACGGTCAACCAGGCCAAGCTGACCACGGCCCTGGCCCTGAACTACATCGACCTCCGCCGCGACCTCGAATTGGCCAACAAGGTCAACGACGACGCCAAGAAGGTGATCGAGACCGGGATGACCACCGCCCGGAACGAGCTGGCCGACACGATCAAGAAGGATGAGGAAGCCCGCCAGGAGATCGTCGCCAGCAACCAGAAGAAGGCCGAGGACCTCGCCGCCCTGGAAACCAAGCTCACCAACATCACCAACGAGCTGAACACCAAGATCGAGAAGAAGGACAAGACGCTCGGCGAGCTGAACATGGTCCTCCGCGAGATCCGCGACCTCCAGGCCCAGAAGGAAGAAGTCCTCAGCCGGCCGGGCGGGCGGGTCACCTACGTCGATTATGGGTCGAACACCGTCCGGGTGAGCGTCAACCAGGCGCAAGGCGTCCGCCCCCTAATGCGGTTCACCATCTTCGACAAGAACGCCGCCGGGATCACCAGCGACAAGCCCAAGGCGTCCGTCGAGCTGATCAAGGTCGGCGACCCCCGCCGGGGCGAGAACGACAGCCTGGCCCGGATCGTCAAGACCTACGAGTCGAACGACCCGATCCGGTACAACGACTACATCTTCTCGGTGGGCTGGAGCTACGACCACCCACAGCGGTTCGCCCTGATCGGCAGAATCGACATCAACCGCGACGGCAAGGACGATCGCGCCGACCTGATCCGGATGATCGAGGCTTCCGGCGGCGTGATCGAGTACGACCTGCCCCCGCCCAACGCCGACCGGGGCCCCGGCCAGGCCGCCGTCGCCCGCGCCTTCGCCCGGTTCAACGAGCCCGTCCCCTCCAGCGTCGGTCGCGCCGCCGGCAAGATCTCGGCCCTGGCCATGGCCTACGTCCTCGATCGGCGGGGCTCGACCGTCCTGTTCCAGGCCAAGAAGGGGAGCGACGCCACCAAGGACGACGCCGACTTCCTCCAGGCCGAGTCGCAGGCCACCAAGGAAGCCCGCGACCTCAACGTCCGGCCCCTGCCCCTCGAAAAGCTCCTGAACATGCTCGGCTACGACTACTCCAACCCGATCGAAGGCCGTCGCGAGGCCTACGACAAGTCGGGCGTCCGCCAGCTCCTCAAGGGCAAGGGGGCGGCCGGCACGGCCGCGCCGGCGACCACGACCCCGCCTTCGCCCGACGCCCCGAAGTGACGCCGAGGTCGATGGGACGACGAAGCCGCCCCGCCCCGGGGATCGAACCGGGGCGGGGCGGCTCGCTTTCGCGCCGGCGGCGACGATCAGCGGCGGTCGGCGATCGGCCGGACCGTCCGACCGGGCGGGCCGATGTAGCGGGCCCGGGGCCGCATCAGGCGGTTGTGGTCGAGCTGCTCGATGATGTGGGCCGCCCAGCCGGCGACCCGGGCCATCGCGAAGATCGGCGTGTAGAGGTGGATCTCCAGGCCCATGTAGTGGTAGAGCCGGGCGCTGGGCCAGTCGACGTTGGGCGGGAGCTGCTTCTGGACGGTGACGGCCCGTTCGATCGGCTCGGCCATCCGCTCCCAGCGGTCGTCGCCGATCTCGGCGGCCAGCCGGGCGCAATGCTCCTTCAAGATCCGGGCGCGGGGGTCGCCGGTCTTGTAGACCCGGTGGCCGAAGCCCATGATCCGCTCCTTGCGGGCCAGGGCTCCCTGAATCCAGGCTTCGGCCCGGTCGGGCGACCCGACCTGCTCCAGGACCTTCCAGGCTTCCTCGTTCGCCCCGCCGTGGAGCGGCCCCTTGAGGGTCCCGATCGCCGCGACGATCCCCGAATAGATGTCCGACAACGTCGACACCGTGACCCGGCCGGCGAAGGTCGAGGCGTTCAGCTCGTGCTCGGCGTACAGGACCAGCGACAGGTCGAACGCCTTCCGCATCGCCTCGGAAGGGGCCTCGCCGTGGACCATGTACAGGAAGTTGCCCGAGAAATCGAGGTCGGCGCGGGGCGAGAGCGGCTCCTTGCCCTGGGAGATCCGCTCGCGGGCGGCCACGGCCGCCGGCATCTGGGCGAGCATCCGCTCGGCCTTGCGGACGTTGGCCGCGTGGTCCGTCGGCGCGGCGTTGACCTCGGGGTCGAAGTGGGCCATGACGCTCACGGCGCTCCGGAGGACGTCCATCGGGTGGTTGCCCGCCGGGACCTGGCCCAGGAGCGTCACCAGGGGGGCGGGGAGGCGGGCGGCCCCGTGAATCCGACCTTGAAAGGCGTCGAGTTCCGACCGCGTGGGCAACTCGCCGTGGAGCAGGAGATAGGCGGCTTCCAGATACGAGACGCCCGCGGCGAGTTCTTCGATCGTGTAGCCGCGATACTCGAGCCCGCCGGCACCTTGCTTGCCCTCGACGTTGGAGATCGCCGTTTCGTTGGCGACCACGCCCTCCAGGCCGGGTTGATAGGGATCGGTCGAGGCAGTGCTCATGGCGGACTCCGCTCCAACGAGATGGGCTGGACCGACGGCCGGGCCGGGACGCGGCCCCTGAACACTAACCGACGTCGGGGCCTCGGTCAAAGGCCCCGACGGTTCGCGGTCGGCCCGCCGCCTTCCGTCCCAGTGTATGCGAAACCACCCGCGCCATCCACGCCCCGCCACCGAGGGCGCAAACCTGAAGGGGGCCGCGACTTGCCGTGAAGCAAGTCGGGCCCCCTATTCAGTACTTCCTTCCGGACTCCCACCCCCAAGGTGAGTTGTCCACGCCTTCCGCCCAGATTGCGCGGACGGCCCGAAAGGTCGCTTGCTCGTGGTTCGCCGGAAGGCTTTCCCGCCCCCCTCAAACCTGTTTTAGGCTTTCAATCTTGATTGAAAAGGGTAACCGACGAAATTTCATCCGAAAATCCCGGCCGGCCGTCACGGCGACGCGGGCGGCGGGTCGAGGAGGTCGCGAAGTCCTTGCAGGTCTTCAGGTTCGAGGGTCAGGAGCCGCTGGGCGAGGAGGTCGATCAGCGCGAAGAACCGCTGGAGTTCGACGACCCGGCCCTTCAGGGCCCGGAGGGCGGGGTCTCCGCCCGCGCGTTCGGCCGAGGTCCCCAGGACGATCAGGGTGGGGTCGAGTTCCCGGCGCTTCCGCTCCTTCAAGATCCTGCGGAACAAGGTCCAGACGTCCTCCTCGGCCCGATAGTATTCCCGGCGCTCCCCCTGGCGGTGGATCTTGTGGACGACGCCCCAGGTCATCAGCTCGCGGAGGTTCATGCTGACGTTGCCCCGCGACACCCGGAGCCGTTCGCGGAGGTCGTCGGCCGTCCAGTCGATCCCGGTCACGTAGAGCAGGGCGAACAGCTCGCCCATGGTCGCGTTGATGCCCCAGGAGCGGGCCATCATCCCCCAATGCTCGACGAACTGGCGGACCAGGTCGGCCGTGGGCCCGGCGAGTTCGCCCGGGTCCGGGCCCGGGTCCCGCGTCGGTAAGTCATCAATCGGTGCCTGATCCATGAGACTCGCCGGCAAGAGGGAATTTTCGAAGTCGGAGACGACGCGGGGACTTGCCACGATCGCGGGCGCGACGCATCATGAACCAGGTCGAATCCGCGGCCGGGGCCGCGCCGACACCGTGTTGTAAGCCAACCCGACGGGTGGGACAACGGGCGTCAGGCGAAGGTCCCCGCTCCCGCTCGAAAAAAAATCGCGAGGGACGTTTTTTTCAGGTACACTGAAGTCATGCTCGATCCGGCCGCTCCGATGCGACGATCGTCGCCGCCAGGGCTCTCCCCCCAAGATGCTCCCGAGTTCGTTGACGCCGAAGGATCACTCCCATGCCTGAAACCGTCGTGCATTTCCAGATCCGGATGCCACCGGTGCTCCACGAGCAATTGGCGAGCTGGGCCAAGGAAGATAAAGCTTCCCTCAACGCGCTGATCGTCGGGATCTTGGAAAAAGCCATCGAGCAGCACGACGCCAAGGCTGCCCCCGCGAAAGACTGAGCGAGGGCCGACGGGTCGAGGTTTCTGGGGAACGGCCTTGAGTGTCGGGCCGGGAGTCGGTATCTTCGGTTCTCCGATTCCCCGATAGCTCAATCGGTAGAGCGAGCGACTGTTAATCGCTAGGTTCTAGGTTCGAGTCCTAGTCGGGGAGTTTCGCCCCCCCTCCTGATCGATGCCCCCTCGGGGCGACGGGCCCGCGGCCACCGACCGCGGGCCTTTCTTTTTCGCGAACACTCCCGGAGGCCGGGCGATCTTGGGCCAAGCGGTCCTCCTGCTCACCAACGATGACGGGGTCGAGGCCCCCGGCCTGGCCGCGCTCCGGGCCGCCGCCGATGGGCTGGGCGACTGTCGGGTGATGGCCCCGGCCGGGCCGCGATCGGGCTGCGGCCACGCCGTCACCACCCACGCGCCCCTGATCCTCCGCGACCATGCCCCCGGCCAGGTCGCCGTCGAGGGGACGCCGGCCGATTGCGTCCGGATGGCCCTGCATCGGTTCGGCCCGGGGATCGCCTGGGTCCTGTCCGGGATCAACGCGGGCGGCAACCTCGGGGCCGACACCCACCACTCGGGGACGGTCGCGGCGGTCCGCGAGGCGGCCCTCCGCGGCATCCCCGGGATCGCGATCTCGCACTACATCGCCCGGGGACGGGCGGTCGACTGGGACCTGGCCGCCCGCCGGGCCGGGTCGGTCCTCCGGTCGTTGATGGCCCGGCCGCCGGCCCCCGGGACGTTCTGGAACGTCAACCTGCCCCACCCCGAGCCGGGCGGCCCCGAGCCCGACGTCGTCTTCTGCCCGGTCGACCCGTCCCCCCTGCCCCTCGCCTATCGCGACGAGGCCGGCGGGCTCCGCTATTGCGGGAACTACCAGGAGCGGGCCCGCCAGGCCGCGGGCGACGTCGCCACCTGCTTCGGCGGCCGGGTCAGCGTGTCGATGGTCCCCGTCATGGCGTCGGTCTGGCCGATCGACGGGCCCGACTGACCCCGAGGAGCCCTGGCCCTCGGCGGCAAGCCCCGGCCATAATGGGACGGTCGGATTTGATCACGACCGGGCACAATCCCTCCGATGATTGAGGTTCTAGACATGAGAGCGCGGATCTTGTCCCTGCTGGTCGCGGCCTCGGCGACGGCGACCTTCGCCGGTTGCCAGGACCCGGAAATCGTCCCGGTCGCGCCTCCCGGCCTGGAAATCTCGAGGGTCCCCGTCGTCGCGCCCGGCGAAGGCGCCCAGGCCATCGGCGAGCAAGGCACCGGGTCCGCCCCCCGGCAAAGCAAGGCCCAGCCCACGGGCAAGGCGGCGGGCTCGGCCCCGACCCCGATCGGCAAGCCGGTCACGACCGCCTCGGGACTGGTCTACGAGACCTTGAAGGAAGGCACCGGCCCCATCGCCCAGAAGGGCCAGACGGTCACGATCCACTACACCGGCACCCTGGCCTCCGACGGCAGCCAGTTCGACAGCTCGCGCATCAACGTCCTGATCGGCGTCGGCAAGGTCATCCCCGGCTGGGACGAAGGCGTGCCCGGCATGAAAGTCGGCGAGCGTCGGAAGCTGACCATCCCCGCCGCACTGGCCTATGGCTCCGAGAGCCCGAGCCGCAAGATCCCCCCCAATTCGGACCTGGTCTTCGACGTCGAGCTGCTCGACGTCAAGTAAGCCGGGGCTTTGTCGCCGGGCCCTCCGGGATGGGTGATGGGAAAATGGTTGATGGGTGAGCGACGGCAAGGTGACTTTCCCCACCCATCAACCATTGCCCATGAACCATCTTCTCCTTCGAGGATGACGACGCGGCCCGCCTTGCCCTCCGGGGGGAAGTCGGGTAGCCTCCGGCCCGAGTCGGCCCGGGGTCGCTTCGACCTTCGGGCGTGGCAGGAAGCCAGGAGGCCGGCATGGACGCCAGCATCCGAGGGGAAGTCGCGCCTCCAAGGCGCGCGGCGGGGGCCGGCCTGTCCGGACTCCGGGTGGCGCTGGTCCACGACTGGCTGACCGGGATGAGGGGCGGCGAGAAGTGCCTGGAGGTCCTCTGCCGGGCCTTCCCCGAGGCCACCTTGCACACCCTGATCCACCGGAAGGGGGCGCTCAGCCCGCCGATCGAGGCGATGACGATCCGCCCTTCGCCGCTCCAGAAGGTCCCGGGGATCTTCGACCATTACCGGAAGCTCCTGCCGCTGATGCCGATGGCCGCCCGGTCGTGGGACGTCGGCGAGGTCGACCTCGTCGTCAGCCTGAGCCATTGCGTGGCCAAGATGGTCCGGCCACCTCGGGGCGTCCCCCACGTCTGCTACTGCTTCACCCCGATGCGCTACGCCTGGGACGGGCGCGACGCCTACCTCGCCTCGTGGTCCGACCGGCCGCTCCGGCGGGCCCTGGCCGGGACCTTGCTCGACCGCCTCCGCCGCCAGGATCGCGCCACCTCGGGCCGGGTCTCGCACTTCGTCGCGATCTCGGAAACCGTCCGCGAGCGGATCGACCGCTGCTACGGCCGCGACAGCCACGTCATCCAGCCGCCGGTCGACACCGACTTCTACACCCCCGACCCCGACCCCACGCCCCGCGAAGACTTCTACCTGTGCGTCTCGGCCCTGGTCCCCTATAAGAATCTCGATCAGGCCGTCGCCGCCTGCACGGCCTCGGGGCGGCGGCTGGTCGTCATCGGCGCCGGCCCCGAGCGGGCGAGGCTGGAACGGCTGGCCGGGCCGACCGTCCGGTTCCTCGGCTGGCAGCCCGACGAGGTGATCCGCGACCACTATCGGCGGTGCCGGGGCCTCCTCTTCCCCGGCGAGGAAGACTTCGGGATCGTCCCGATCGAGGCCCTCGCCTGCGAGGCCCCGGTGATCGCCCTGGGACGCGGCGGCGCGGCCGAGACCGTCGACGCCGCCGTGGGCCGGACCTACCCCGAGCCCACCGCCGTCGGGCTCCTCGCCGCCCTCGGGGCCTGGGAGGCCGACGGCCGGCCCCACGACCCGGCCCTCGCCCGCTCCCGGGCCGAGGCCCTCGCCCTGCCGGTCTTCCGCCGCCGCCTGCTCGGCTATCTCGCCGAGGTGGTCGCGAACCAGGCCCACGCCCGGGCCATCCCGGCGCCCCACCTCCGAGGTTGAAATGTCGAAGCCGGTCCTCGCCCTCGCGTTCCTGCTGGCCGCCCGGGCCCCGGCCGGCGATCGGCCGTTCGTCCCCCTGTTCGACGGCCGGACGCTGGCGGGCTGGACCCAGATCGGCGGCAAGCCGGGCAACTGGGGGGTCGAGGACGGCCAGATCGTCGCCCGAGGTCTGGGCAAGGATTGGTTGAGCACCAACCGGCCTTACGGCGACTTCGTCCTCCGGCTCGAATACCGGACCGGTCCGGCGGGCAACTCGGGGGTCCTGCTCCGGGCCCCGCACCGGGGCGACCCGTCGTTCGACGGGCTGGAAGTCCAGATCCTCGACGACGACGCGCCGGCCTATCGGTCACTCCAACCCGCCCAGTACGCCGGGTCGATCTACGGGGTCGTCGCCGCGAGGCGAGGGGCCGCCCGCAAGGCCGGGGAATGGAACGCCCTGGAGATCCGGGCGGCCGGCCCGGCGGTCACGGTCGACCTCAACGGGATTCGGGTCGTCGACGCCGGGCTCGACCGGCATCCCGAGGCCTTGTCCCGCCATCCCGGCTTGCGACGGGCCGGCGGCTTCCTCGGGCTCCAGTCGCACGGCGACCGGGCCTGGTTCCGGGGGCTGGAGATCAGGGAACTCCCCTGAGGGGGCGCGGTCGGGGCACGGCCGGTCGGCGGGCGGCCCGATCGTTCACCCCCAAGGCCTGGCAGAGCACGGCCACGCCGACGTGCTTGGAGACGTTCAGGCCGACCAGGCCGTAGATGAGCCCGACCCGGAACAACCACAGGTTCAGGGCCACGCAGGCGACCAGCCCGAGCAGCCCGACCAGGCGGATTTGCAGGCCCGTCCGTCCCATGCCTCCCATTATGGCCGGCTCGCCGGCCCTCGCCCAGGGGTCCGGGCGGGTTTGGGCCGCCGCTCGCCAGGCCCTTGGCGTCCGGCCTCCGTCGCCTCTACAATGAGCCGTTGGCATACCTCGTCCCCGCCCCCCTCGAATCGCACCCACGCCCGAGTCAACATGGCGAATCCGACGATCACGCGGCCCGAATGGAGCACGGTCATCGACCCGGTGCTCCAGAAGGAATTGGAGCAGCACGTCCTGGTCACCGACTGGGACAAGCTCCTGGGGATGGTGGACCTGGTCTACAACTGGGGCCGGCGGTCGAGCCTCTGGCCCCTGGGCTTCGGCCTGGCCTGCTGCGCGATCGAGATGATCTGCACGGCGTCGAGCCGGTTCGACATCGCCCGCTTCGGCGCCGAGGTGTTCCGCGGCTCGCCCCGCCAGGCCGACGTCATGATCGTCTCGGGGACCGTCACCAAGACCATGATGCCGACCATCGCCCGGCTCTACGACCAGATGCCCGAGCCCAAATATGTCATGGCGATGGGCGCCTGCGCCTCCGGCGGTGGGCCGTTCAAGGAAGGGTACAACGTCGTCTCGGGGATCGACAAGTATCTGCCGGTGGATGTGTACGTCGCCGGCTGCCCCCCCACGCCGCAAGCCCTGCTCAACGGGATCATCGCCCTCCAGAAGAAGATCGACGGCGAGCGGATCGCCCGCTCCCCCTGGTATCGCGGCGACGTCGACCGCGACGTGCCCATCCCGGCGCTCGGGCCCGACCTGATCGACCTCCGCTCGCTCGAAATCACCGCCGAGCGGGCCGCGCAGGGACTTTCCGAGGCCCGCGAGGCCCCCCTCGAAAAGCCGTCCCGGATCGCCGCGCCGGCGCCCGACGTCGAGGCCGCCCCGGTCGCCGCCGAGGCCGCCGCCCCCGGCCCCAGCAACATGGACCGGCTCCGGTCCCGCGCCGCCGGCCACGGCGACGCCGCCGATCCCGCCCCGACCGCCGCCGAGCCCGGCCCCGCCAGGCCCCGGCCGACCCGCAAGGTCAAGCTCGCCGAGGCCCGGCCGACCCTGGCCTGGCTCGGCGCCCCGGCCTTGGTGGATCTGGCCGACCGGATCAACGCCGAGATTGGGGCGGGGACCGTGGCGATCGTCCGCGCGGCCTTGCTGGTCGACCCGGCCCGGCTCGTCGCCGTCGCCCGCCACCTCCGCGACCGGGGCCCGATCCGCTACGACTACCTGGCCAACCTGACCGCCGTCCACTACTCCGACGCCATCGAGCTGGTCTATCACCTCGACAGCACGGCCAACCCCGGCCGGGTCGTCCAGCTCCGGGCCCGGGCCGACGAGGCCGAGGGGATGGGCGAGGTCCCGTCGTTGTACGACGTCTGGCGCGGGGCCGACTTCCAGGAGCGCGAGGTCTTCGACATGTTCGGCGTCCGGTTCGCCGGCCACCCGGAGTTGACCCGGATCTTGATGTGGGACGGGTTCGCCGCCCATCCCCTCCGCAAGGACTACCTCGAACCCTACTACGAAGGGCCGACCAAGGTCCTCGCCAGCCGGGCCGACGACAGCCACCACTTCCGGGCCGAGGAGCGGAACCCGTTCGGCTCCAACGTCAAGATCCCCAAGGACTTCAAGGGCTGGGCCGGGCTCGACGGCGACGACGACCCCAAGGGGCTGGCCCACACCCCGACCGGCGTCGACATCAGCGAGCTGGACACCGACCAGTTCGTCGTGAGCATGGGGCCGCAGCACCCCAGCACCCACGGGGTGTTCCGGATGAACGTCCGGGTCGACGGCGAGACGGTCGTCGGCCTCAAGCCCGTGATGGGCTACATGCACCGGAACCACGAGAAGATCGGCGAGCGCAACACCTATCTGATGAACATGCCGTTCACCGATCGGCTCGACTACTTCACCAGCATGAGCAACAACTGGGGCTATGCCCTGGCCGTCGAGCAATTGATGGGCGACGAGGCCCGGCCGCCCGAGCGGGCCGAGCACATCCGCGTCATCATGGCCGAGCTGACCCGGGTGGCCAGCCACATGTGGTCGATCGGCTTCCTGCTCAACGACCTCGGGGCCTTCTTCACCCCGGCCCTGTACGCGATCGAGGAGCGCGAGCTGATCCTCGACCTGTTCGAGTGGGCCGCCGGCAGCCGGATGATGTGCAACTACTTCCGGTTCGGCGGCGTCGCCTTCGACCTCCCCGACGGCTGGGCCGCGCGGTGCCGCGCCATCGTCGAGGACCGCCTCGACCGCAAGATCGACGAGCTCGACCGCCTCCTCTCCCAGAACGAGATCCTCCTGGAACGCTGCAAGGGCGTCGGCGTCCTGACCCCCGCCCAAGCGGTCGCCTACTCGACCGGCGGCCCGGTCCTCCGGGCCTCGGGCGTCCCCTACGACCTCCGCCGCGCCGCGCCGTACGGGATCTACGACCGCTTCCGGTTCGACGTCCCGGTGGGCCGGGATGGCGACCTGTACGATCGCTACTGGGTCCGCCTCCAGGAGATGCGCGAGAGCGTCGGGATCGTCCGCCAGGCCGTCAAGGAGCTGCCGGCCGGGCCGATCCTCCCGGGCAAGAAGAGCTATCAGATCAAGGTCCCCGCCGGCGAGGCGTATTCCCGGGTCGAGAACCCCAAGGGGGAACTGGGCTATTACGTCGTGTCCGACGGCTCGGCCACCGCCTACCGATACCACGTCCGGAGCCCGAGCTTCTTGAACCTCACGGCCCTGGAGGCCATGTGCCTGGGCCACACCATCGCCGACGTCGTGGGGATTCTGGGGAGCCTCGATATCGTCCTCGGGGAGGTGGATCGATGACCGACCAGGAACCTCATCTCCAAAAAGTCGAGATCGATCGATTCATCCGCAAGGACGCGGCCTTGACCGCCGCGGTCGAGCGGGCGACCAAGATCCTCGAAACCGAGGTCGGGCCGGCGATCGGGCAGGCCTCGGCAAGCTGGAACCTGGTGACCGACGACCGCTGGGATTGGGTCGTCATCCTGGAGATCAGCGAGGAAGGCGGAAGGGCCCGGACGGTCTTCAGCCGCGATCGACTCATCAATCTCGACGAGTCGCGATTGCGAACGATCATGATCCACTTCTGGGGCGACCTCCTGCAGGATACTTCCCATCGGCAGATCCGAGAATTGAAACTCGCGATCTTGGGCACGGAAGACGTCTGAGGTTGCCCAAACATGACGAACTCCGAGGAGATCCGTGGGCTTGTCGTGGGCGTGGCCAAGCTCGAAGAGCGCGCGGAAGGTTTCCGCGAAGAGATCATCAACGGGAACAGCGAACGAGCGAAGTTGACCGACTCGTTGAACGCGATCGACAAGCGGCTGACCGTCCTCGAAGATCGATTCGCGGAGGTCCGGCGGCTGGTCGACGAGAAGGACCGGCGGCGGTGGACGATCATCGTGGCCGTGATTGGCAGCGTGCTAACCTTGATCGCGAATATCGCCCTGCTGTTCGCTCGGAAATGAGGACGGGAATCATCGCCATGAGTTTCGGCAAGGGCCTGATCGTGGGCCATTACATCACGCTCCGGCGGTTCGTCCGGACCTTCTTCGTCGGCCACGGCCGGACGCTGTCGCGGCGGGGGGGCGGGCACCAGCGGGTCGACCTCTGGTTCGGGGCGAAGCCGCGCGGCGAGGAGCCGGTCGTCCGCCAGGATGCCGGCACCGAAGGGCTCTGGACGGTCGAGTATCCCGACGAGCGGTTGCCGGCCTTCGAGCGGACGCGGGTCTTGCCGATGCTGATCTACGACGACGACGACGGCCACGTCCGCTGCACCTGCTGCAACATCTGCGCGAAGGTTTGCCCCCCGCAATGCATCTGGATGACCCAGGCCCGCAAGCCCGACGGCAAGCCGGTCCCGCTCCCGGCCGACTTCTACGTCGACATGGACGTGTGCATGAACTGCGGCCTCTGCGCCGAGTATTGCCCATTCGACGCGATCAAGATGGACCAGAACTTCGAGTTGGCCAACTACGAGCGGCACCAGTCGCATATCTATACCCTGCAAGACCTGCTCGTTTCCAGCGAGTATTACGCCCGGACCCACCCCTCGGCCTACGCCGACGCCGACGAGGTGGCCGAGCGGGCCAAGGTGGCCAAGAAGAAAGCCCAGCGGGCCCAGAAGGCGGCGGCGGCCGGGAATCCGGGGCCTTGAGGGGCGGCCCGGGACGCGGGAAACCCGTCGCCTCCCTTGCCGGTCGCGGGCCGGGGCCGGTATGATGCTCCCTGCCGTCGAGGGGCGAGTTTCCCTCGCCGATCCCCACGTGTTCCCGGGTCCGGAAGCGAACCTTCGATGATCCCCACGCCTCCCAAGCCCCGGTTCGAGCCGGGCACCCGCGTCCGGACGACCCAGCGCGTCCGGGTCGGGCATCGCGAGTGGACGACCAGCTTCGTCGGCGTCGTCGAGCGCGAGGGCGTCCGCCCCGTCGGCGGGATGGAGATGGGCGGCAAGGGGCTCTACTGCCGCCAGCCGACCATCCGGATTCGCCGAGAGGACGGCGAGATCACCGACGTCGCCCTCGATGAATGGACCAAATTCGAGGTGCTCACTTCCGCCTGACCGGGATCGACCATTGACCATCGAATCGCTCGCCCGCGCCCACAAGGCCCAGCCGTTCCGGCCCTTCGCGTTCCGCCTGGCCGACGGCCGGACGCTGGCGGTGCCGCATCCCGAGCACTTGGCCTTCAACCGCCGAGGGCGGACCGCCGTGGTGACCGACGACGGCGACGGATTCGAGGTGGTCGACCTGTTGCTGGTCGTGTCGCTGTCTTTTCAGGGCGAGCCGACGGCGGTATCCGAACAGGGCCAATGACCCTTGCCCTGAGCTTCCATCACCTCATCAGGCCGCATCCGAACATCGGATCAATCAAAGAGCCCTCCTCCGATGGTCGTCACCAACTACGCCTTCATCGGCCTGCTCTTGCTCGGCGCGATCGGCTTCGGCCTCGCCCCGCTGGTGGTCGTCGCCCTGATCGCGCCGCGGAAGCGGTCGCGGGTCAAGGGGGAAACCTACGAGTGCGGCGTCCGGACGACGGGCGAAACCTGGGTCCGGTTCCGGATTCAATATTACATCTATGCCCTGATGTTCGTCGTCTTCGACGTCGAGACCGTCTTCCTCTATCCCTGGGCGGTCAGCTACGGGGGCCTGGGCACGTTCGCCCTGGTGGAGATGACGATCTTCCTGGCGATCCTGGCCGTCGGCCTGGCCTATGCCTGGGCCAAGGGCGTGCTCCGGTGGGCATGACCGTACTTCCCGCGATCGTCGGCCTCTGGGCTTCCGGCCCGACCTTCCGCTCGCCGCAGCCGACCGCGATCGAAGGGGTCCCCTGGCTCCGCTGGCTCGGCTGGTTCGCCGTGTTCTTCGGGCTCTTGCCCGGGGTCATGGCCTATTTCGTCTGGGCCGAACGCAAGGTCGCCGCCCGGTTCCAGGACCGGATCGGGCCCAACCGGGTCGGACCTTTGGGGTTGCTCCAGTCGATCGCCGACGCGGTGAAGCTGATCACCAAGGAAAACCTGATCCCGACGGGGGCCGACCGCTGGGTCCACATGCTGGCGCCGGTGTTGTTGCTGGTCTCGGCGTTCCTGATGCTCGCGGTGATCCCGTTCGGCTCGGGCCTGGCGGCGGTGAACCCGCCGTCGGGCCTGCTGTTCCTGGTGGCGATCTCGAGCCTGTCGCCGCTGGCCATCTTCCTGGCCGGGTGGTCGGGGCGGAACAAGTTCTCGCTGTTCGGCGCGATGCGGGCGGTGGCGCAACTGGTCTCCTACGAGGTCCCCCAAGTCCTGGCGACGATCCCGGTGGTCCTCTGGTCGGGGAGCCTGAGCCTGGTGGCGATCTTCGACCGCCAGGTCGACCTCGGCTGGTTCCTGTTCTCCCCGCCGGGGATGCTCTCGTTCCTGATCCTGACGATCGCCAACATCGCCGAGGTCAACCGGGCCCCGTTCGACCTGCCCGAGGCGGAGTCGGAGATCATCGCCGGCTACCACACCGAGTATTCCGGGATGCGCTGGGCCCTGTTCTTCCTGGCCGAATACCTGGCCATCACCGCCGTGAGCTGCCTGGGCACGGCCCTCTTCCTGGGAGGCGGGACGTTGCCGTTCGTCGGCGGGGCGCAGATGCGGGCGCTGGGGACCGACACCTGGCTCGGATTCCTGGCCACGAATGCGTCGCTGGTGGCTATCTTTTCGATCAAGGTGTTGTCTTATGTGTTCCTGTTCTTCTGGGTCCGGGCGACATTGCCGAGGCTCCGGGTCGACCACCTGATGGACTTCGCCTGGAAGTACTTGGTCCCGCTGGCCCTGGCCAACCTGATGATCGCGGCCGCCTGGTTCGAGTTGGTGATCCGCCCCGAAGTGCCCCGCTACCTCCTGGGCTGGCTGGTGACGGGGCCGATGGTGGTGGGGTCGGTCGTCGCCGTGTTCGCGATCAACCGGGCCACGGCGCGGGTCGCCCCGGCGATCTGAGGAGGTCGCAAGCCCGTGTCACAAGTCCTATTCCTGGCCCTGGCGACGCTGGGGGTCCTCGCGGCCCTGGGGACCGTGCTGGCCCGCAACCTGGTCCACGCGGCGCTTTACCTGGTGGCGTTCTTCTTCCTGGTGGCCTGCCAGTTCGTCCTGCTGGAGGCCGAGTTCCTCGCGGCGGTCCAGGTTTTGGTCTATATCGGGGCCGTCGCCATCCTGATGATGTTCGGGATCATGCTGACTCGGGACGTCCAGGGGGGCGAGGCGACCGGGCGGCCCGGGGCCTGGTCGATCCCGGCGGCCCTCGTCAGTTTGGGGTTTTTCGCCGTGATCGTCGCGGGGATCGGCCGGGAGCGGGGGATGGGGGACCGCCCGCCGTGGTCGACGGTCCGGGTCCGCCCCGCGATCGGCCCCGACCCCGGGCTCCGCGCGACGCCCCGGGCCCGGGCGGTCGACGACATGGGCCGGACCCTGGGCGACGAGTTGATGGGCCGATACGCCCTGCCGTTCGAGGTCGCCGGCCTGCTCCTGACCGCCGCGCTGGTCGGCTCGATCGCCCTGGCCCAGCAGGACCGGGGGGACGACGGCCCCGCCGGTCGCCTGGCCACCCTCCGCCGCCGCCCCAAGGCGACCATCCCCGCCCCCCTCGAAGACCGGCCCGCGAGCCTCACGCCATGAACGACATCCCCCTGGCCTGGTTCCTCTGTTTCGCGGCGGCCTGCTTCGCCGTCGGCCTGTTCGGCGTCCTGGTCCGGCGGAACGCGATCGCCGTCTTGATGGCGATCGAGATCATGCTCAACGCCGCCAACATCAACCTCGTCGCGTTCTGGCGGTACGGCGCGATCGACCCGGCCGCCGGGCCGGTCTCGGGGGTGATCCTGGCCATCTTCGTCATCACCGTCGCCGCCGCCGAGGTCGCCGTCGGGATCGGCCTGGTCCTGCTCTGCTATCGGCGGACCCACGCCTCGGACGTCGACCGCTTCGACAGCCTCAAAGGGTGAGCCTCGATCCAGGAGCTTCCGCCAGCGATGCCCACCCCCCCGCTCTCCCCCGACGCCCGCGACCTGATCCACCTGGCGCCCGAGGTCGTCCTCGGCCTCTGGGGCCTGGTCGTCCTGGCCGTCGACTTCGCCCTGCTCCGCGGGGTCTCGTCGCCGAGGCGGGCCCGGGTCCTCGGGCTGGTCACGCTGGCCGGGGTGCTCGCGGCGCTGGTCCTGGCGTTCTTGCCGGAGTTCCCGGGGCTGGTCGCGCGGGCGACGCGCGAGCCCTCGCTGTTCCTGGGGACGGCGACGGGCGGGCCGCTGGCGGTCCGGCTCAACGCCCTGGTGGTGATCCTCCTGGGACTGGTCGTCGCGTTGTCGAGCACCTGGATGTTCACCGAGCACTGGGGCGAATATTATGCCCTGACGCTCTGGGCGGGCGTGGGGATGATGCTCCTGATCGCGTCGGAGGAGCTGGTCACGCTGTTCCTGGCCCTGGAGATGATGACGATCTGCCTGTACATCCTGGCCGCGTTCGAGAAGGATCGGACGCGGTCGGCCGAGGCGGGCCTGAAATACTTCGTCTACGGGTCGGTGTCGTCGGCGCTGTTCTTGTTCGGCCTGAGCCTCCTCTACGGCCTGACCGGGACGACGCGGCTCGCCGGGATCGGCGGGGCGTTGCTGGCCCGGGGCGGGGCTCCGGGCCTGGGGGGCGACCTGGCGGGGGCGTCGGCGGTGCTCCTGGTCCTGGTCGGGTTCGGGTTCAAGGTCGCGGCCGTCCCGTTCCACCAGTGGGCCCCGGACACGTATGAAGGGGCCCCGGCGCCGGTCTCGGCCTGGATCGCGACGGGGTCGAAGCTGGCCAGCGTGATCGCCCTGATGAAGGTGTTGGTCCAGGCCCTCGGCCCGTTCGCCGCCGGGGCCGACGGCCTGGCCGGGCCGGGCTGGGTGGGCCTGGTCGCGGCCCTCGCGGCGGCGACGATGACCTACGGGAACTTCGCGGCCCTGGCCCAGCGGAACCTGAAGCGGATGCTCGCCTATTCGTCGATCGCCCATGCCGGCTACTTGCTCGTCGGCGTCCTGGCGGTGGCCGTGTCGTTCGACCCGTCGGCGGCGGCCGGCTCGGTCCTGTTTTATCTGGTCGTGTACAGCTTCACCAACCTGGGGGCGTTCGCCGTGGCGGCCTGGCTCGCCCGCGACGGCGGCTCGGAGCAGATCGACGACCTCGACGGCCTCGGGGCCCGCTCCCCCTTGCTGGCGGCCTGCGTGGTCGTCCTGATGCTCTCGCTGATCGGCCTGCCGCCGTTCGCCGGGTTCTTCGGCAAGCTGTTCATGTTCATGGAAGCCCTCCATGCCGCCCCCAGGCATCGCCTGACGTTCCTCTGGCTGGTGATGCTCGGCCTGTTCAACAGCGTGGTCTCCGCCTTCTACTATGCCCGGGTCCTCCGGGCCCTGTTCCTCCGCCCGAGCCGCGACGACCGGGGCCGGCGGGCGTCGGCGGCGATCGGGTCGGCCATCGTGGCGGCGGCGGTGGTCGCCGTCGGCTTCGGCGTCTACGCCCGGCCGCTGATCTCGGAGTCGGTCAACCTGGGCCGGTCGCGGATGTTCACGATCGGCGGCCGGGTCGAGGCCGACGCCGCCCCCGGCCTGGCGGCCGACGGCCGCTCGGACGCCAAATAACCCGAAACCCCCAGTCTTCGCGGGGTCGGAGAACCCGATGGCCATCATCAACACCCTCCCGAAGTGCCTGGAAAGCCCCTACCTCTTCCGGGACGACGCCGCCCCGGCCCAGGTCCCGGCGCTCCTGGGCCGGGCCGGCGACCGGCTCGGGGCGGCGGCCGACCTCCTCGGGGCCCCCAAGTCCGACCCGGGAGATATTAGCACTTTATCATACGAATGCATGTTCTCATCCCTCCGGGCGCTGGTCTACGCCCGGGGGTATCGGGAGGCGGGGCTCCGCTGCCTGTTGCTGGCGTGCGAGCAGTGGTACGTCCGGGCGGGGTTGCTCGACGCCGGCCATCTCCGGGCGTTCGAGCGGGCCCAGGGGATGAAGCTGGCGCCGGCGGAGGCGGTCGCGGCGGCCCGGGATTTCGTCGAGGCGGCCCGGGCGTTGGTGGGGGGTGTGCCGGTCGCGGCGGTCGAGCGGGCGTGACCTTGACCGGGGGGGGGTTTTATGACACAACTCCCCGGCTCTCGGGCCGATTTCAAGGATTGAGGACGCCCGAGCGGTCGACCGGCCGCGATCATGAGCCAGCCGCCAACGCCAGGGAGGGCCCGGATGGACACCGACACGCCGACCCCGCGACCGGAACGGCTCCGCGCCGGCTTGCCGCCGCACCGGTGGACCAGGATCGACGAGCCGGGCGACGAGGCCGTGGTCGCGTCCTATAGCACCGTCATTGCGGGAGCCGGGCCGGCCGGGCTCACCGCCGCGTATGAGCTGACCCGGCATGGGGCCTCGTGCGTCGTCCTGGAGTCCGAAACCGCCCTCGTCGGCGGGATCAGCCGGACCGACCAGTACAAAGGCTATCGGTTCGACATCGGCGGCCACCGCTTCTTCTCCAAGAGCGACGAGGTCAACCGCCTCTGGCGCGAGATCCTCGGCGACGAGCTCATCACGCGGAAACGGATGAGCCGGATCTATTACAACCGCCGGTTCTTCCATTACCCGCTCAAGCCGCTCGACGCCTTCGCCAAGCTCGGGCCGTTCCGCTCGGCCCGGATTCTCGCCAGCTACGTCATGGCCCGGCTCCGGCCGATCAAGCCTGAGAAGAGCTTTGAAGACTGGACGGTCAACCGCTTTGGCCGGACCCTCTTCGAGATGTTCTTCAAGACCTACACCGAGAAGGTCTGGGGGATGTCGACCCAGGAAATCTCGGCCGACTGGGCGGCCCAGCGGATCAAAGGGCTGAACCTGACCAAGACCGTCCTCAACGCCCTTTTCGGCAAGAAGGCCAAGGGCAAAGGCGAGGTCATCAAGACCTTGATCGATAGCTTTCAGTACCCCCGGCTCGGCCCCGGCCAGATGTGGGAAGCCGCTCGCGACAAGGTCCGGGCCGGCGGGAACGCCGTCCACCACGACCGCCGGGTCGCCCGGATCGAGCACGACGGGTCGGCCGTCACCGCGTTCGCCACCGTCGATTCCCAGCTCCGGGTCACCCGCTATCACGGCGAGAATTTCCTCTCGACCCTGCCGATCCGCGAGCTGATCCGGGCGATGGTACCCCCCGCGCCGGTCCCGGTGATCGAGGCCGCCGAGTCGCTCCGCTACCGCGACTTCCTGACCGTGGTCCTGATCCTCGACCGGCCCGACACCTTCCCGGACAACTGGATCTACATCCACGAGCCCGACGTCCGCGTCGGGCGAATCCAGAACTTCAAGAACTGGTCGCCCGACCTCGTCCCCGACCCGTCGATGAGCAGCCTGGGCCTCGAATACTTCTGCTTCCAGGGCGACGACCTCTGGAACAAGCCCGACGCCGACCTGATCGAGCTGGGCCGCCGCGAGGTCGAGGCCATCGGCCTGGCCCGGTCCGTCGACGTCGTCGACGGCTGCGTCGTCCGGATGCCCAAGGCGTACCCGGTCTACGACGACGCCTACCAGGACCACCTCCGGGTCATCCGCGGCTGGCTCAAGAACCTCGGCAACCTCGAACTCGCCGGCCGGAACGGGATGCACAAGTACAATAATCAAGACCACTCGATGATGACCGCCCTCCTCGCCGCGCGGAACATCCTCGGCCACGGCCAGTTCGACACCTGGAAGGTCAACACCGACGCCCAGTACCACGAGTCCGGCGACGTCGGCGAAGACGCCCGCGCCGTCCCCCGGCGGGTCGAAGCCTGACGCCGGATCGCCAAAGGACCGCCGCGAAGCCCGACCCGCCCGGGCCTCACCCACCGGCCCGGGCCGCCCCCGGCGACCCCCCCGACCCCACCGCGACCCCCGCCAATTCGCCCCGGGCCGCCCGACCATCGCCGGCCCGGTCGAAGTCCGGCCCTTCCGCCGCCCCCGGCCCGTCGGCCGCGACAACCTGGAAAAACGAAGCCACCGACCCCCGCCCCTTGGGTTCCGCCGGGGCCGTCGCTTCCCGATCCGCCGCCGCCGCCTCGACCTGGCGCAGCTCCCGGAGCGCCCGGAAGAAGCCGCGCTCCGCCGCCGCCTCGTATCTCCGGGCGAGCTGAGCATCCTTCGAGGCGTCGAACAGGGCCCGGGAACCGGCCTCGGCGCGGTCCAGTTCGATGACGCTCTCGTCGATCGCCGCCCGAAGCCCGCGGAGATGCTCGATCTCGGCGGCGATCAATTCCGACAAGAGCGTCCGGGCGGCCCCCTGGAGCTGCCGGTCGTCGAGGCCGTCGGCCTCGCCGGGGTGGAGGCGCGAGCGGTCGCCCCAACTCGCCCGGTGGAGGGCGAACGCCCGCGACCGGGGGAACTCCTCGGCACGCCGCCCCCGCAAGTTCTCGATCCGCCCCCAGAGGGCCGCCGACACGAACTGGGCCCCCGACTGGACGATCTCGGCGTCGACGGCGACGAATCCCGCGATCAAGGCCTCCAGCCCCTCGGGGGTCCGCCGGAGCCGCCGGACGCACCCGGCGGGGTCGTCGCCGAGGGCCGCCATCTCCGCCTCGACGCCCGTCATCCGCGCCTCGTCGAACCGCTCGCCGGCATGGCGGACCGCCTCCGAGGTCGCGGCGGCCTCCTGCTCCACGCACCGATCCATCCGGATCGAGAGGATCGCGGCGCGGCGGACCAGGAACACCGCCGCCTCGCCCCGAGGCCGGAAATCCGCCTCGAACCCCGCGACCCGTCGTTCCGCCTCGGCGGCATCCTCGGCGAGCAGCACGACCCCCTCGCCGGTCAACCCATGCTTGAGCGAGTTGCCGCGCGAGCGGGCCTTCCCCTCGGCGGTCCTCGGTCCCGACGACTTCAACGAGTTGGCCTGGTTGGCCGCGATCCGGGCGGGGCTGCTGGGCATCGAAGTCATCCTCCGGAGGCCGCGGCCGGTCTTCGGCCGCGATCATGTCCTCCGGGGAACACTATCTTTTTTCTGACTCTAACGGATTGCAGGTGTTGAGGTGCCGGGTATCCGGCCGGCGGCATTTTCGTCATCCTTTTTCTTACCACAGAAGAGGATGCCGAAATGG